>Ga0256405_10001839_pt1 | contig 54152 bp, 48 predicted proteins | sample RumenRJG_02DNA_FD_189096 | JGI IMG/M metagenome (GOLD analysis project Ga0256405, IMG submission 189096) | Bovine rumen microbial communities from Lethbridge, Alberta, Canada - RJG_02 | ecosystem: Host-associated > Mammals > Digestive system > Stomach > Rumen | place: Canada: Alberta... | reverse complement strand
ATTTTACGAACAAACCTTCTGGATTTTAGGTTTATTGTCCAGGGGCCTGTTAAGTGCACGCTAATTTAAGGATTTGCTTGCAAAACTTTTGAGAAATGAGCTTTACATATTACCAGGTTGCTTTCTCAAGACCATACCGATTTTACATCACCCTGTCGGCATTGTCAACACAATATGTTCATAGTCAAAAGAGGGGTATAGAAACAATTCATAACCATTCTAAACTACTTTATGTCCTTTGGCTCAACCTCAACAGTGGAACCATCTGATTCCAAATAAATAACCTTATCCAGCATGGCATTTCTCAGCATGCGGCGACATAACAGACACGGTTTACCCGATGCCAGAGTTCCATCAGCATTATAGCCCACAATATAGGCTGTGGCCCCTTTCATTTTCTCCGGATCGCCATTTATTATGGCATTTTGTTCCGCATGTACGGCCACGCACAATTCATAATTCTGTCCTGGCTTGATACCCAAACGCTGTCGCTCACAAAGCCCAGTATCTATACAGTTGGCCTCACCTCTTGGTGCTCCATTGTACCCTGTGCTGACAATAATTTTGTCTTTGACAATAATCGCCCCATAGCGACGCCGCAGACAGGTAGATCGCCGCCCCACTGCCTTGGCAATATCCAGAAAATAATCATTCCATTCGGGTCTTCCCTGTGCTTCAGCCATTACATTCTCCCCTTCTCTTTTATATCTTCATATTTTTCTGCAAAAATCGCCTTACCAATATAATTGCCACAAAATCATCCACCGGCTCCGGTGGTACCTGCATACTCACCGGTAACAGCTTACGCCATCCCTTAGGTGGGTTGGCTCGCCAATACTCCTGTCGGGCCAGTTGGGTGGTATAGTATTCGTCCACCACCGCTATATTTAGCTCTGGACAGGCCCCCCTAATCGCCTCTTGAGCAGTTTTACTGGTAGTTCCATTACCTATTACCAACTGGTGAATCTCGTAAGTGGTTAACAACTCCGTCACCTGAGCCGACAAATTATCTGTTTGTATTACTTTTTGAAACAATACTGTGCCCTCAGGGGACACTACAGCTATGCCACACTTGTCCCGCCCCGGATCCAGACCAATGATATTATTTTGCATTAGAATAACCCCGTGGAACCTATTATTTTCAGTTTCAATCTCAATGGGCCAAATACTTCGCAGGTTCCCTTGGAATAGGCATAAATCATCGCTTTACCTCTATTTTTATGCAAGTCATCCATGGCATGATAGATTTCTTCTCCATCAATAACACCTACATTACCAGTGATTGGATCCGGCAGCATTCCCTTACGGGTAGCTATACCATTTACCTCCCGCAAGAAGGAAGTGATGGCATTATCAACAGCCTCTTCATCATTTATGTCCACATCAATATTGCTGGTAGCAATAAGCTCATCATCATCAAATACTTTCCGGTTACGATACAACTGTAATACTGTCCGTACATTTTCTCCCCGCAGCAAATTACCAATAGACACAATTCGTACAATCATGTCATCCTTACTTTCCGAGATAGTCTTGGCTGCCTTGGTGTAATCGGACTCCAAAATCCATATTTGCTTTTCTGCCTCAGTGGCCTTGTCACCTAGGCGACGGGAAATGTTATTCCTGGCAATTTCTGTCAACACTTGCAAATCATTGAAGATTTCTTCCTGGGAACGTCCCGCCTTGATAACCCCACTGGACAGTACTTCACCTGCCCGGAAAGTAATATCACCTTCCCGCATAATCTGAATACCAGTAGTCAGGTTTTCGTTACGGACCTCCAGCTGTTTATTATCCTCAACCAGCTTGGCATTCCCTTCCTCCAGCTTTTGGTTAGTGGCAGTAAGCTCGGTATTCTTTTCTGTTAACTCCTGTTTAGCAACTTCCAGTAATCTATTGCCTCGCTGCAGTTCCACAGCCCGCTGTTCCAAAGCATTTCTCTGCTCATTGAGTTTCTCTACAGCCTCTTGGGTCCGTTTTAGTTCTTCATTAGTTTTATCCTGTTCGTTCTTTGCCCGTTCCAACTCTTTGGAAGCAGTTGCCAGCCGTGCCTCAGCCTCTGCCATGGAATGCTGTATTTGCTCCATACCAAACAAAGCAGTGCGTACATTATCTGAAACAGTGGTCATTACCGCCAAGGTCATGGTGGTAATGCTAATCCCTGTTAAAATTGTAACCAAAATAGATGTATGCTTAGGCCGAAGGCCAAACATTGACAGTTTCTTTTTTCCCACTCGGGATCCAAGTCTGTCACCAATAAAAGCAATGGCTCCACCTGTAACAACCAGAACCATAATCAAAAACAGACCATACATGCAGAGTCACCCCCTCATACCAGATACAAAAATTATTGGGCGGCTTTGTACATAAGCCAGCTTCCCGTCATAAGGCCAACAATATTTGGCAGCCAAACAGCCAGCATAGTGTCAACTACACCGCTCTGAGCTATTGCCCCTGCCATAGTCATCAATGTGTAATAAATAAATATTATTATTATACTGATAACAAAGCCCCGGGATGAACTGTTACGATTTGGCTGCATTCCCAACGGAATGGCCACCAATGTAAATATCAGACTGGCCATTGGAATGGTAACTCTTTGATAAAGCTCCGTTTCCAACTTCTTTGTATTAACATATTGGGCCTTCATTATTTCAATCTGAGCCCGCAGCTCCTTCATGGACAGCTCCTCGGGCTTTTTCTGCTCACGAATTATTTCCTTCGGGCTTTCATTTATTGGCAATAACTGGCTGTCAAAATGCATGGTATGATGCTTTTCACCCTTGGAAACATCATAGATAATACCAGAAAACATCGTCCATTGATTATCCTGCCACTTGGCATATTCAGCATTTTCCACATGACTAAGTTTACCTTCTTCAAAGGCCTGCATGGAAATGCCATACATCATATTAGTGTCCGCATCATACTGCCGGGCATAGATTAACCGCTGTATGGTACCTTCCCGAATCTCCTTGATGATTATATGTTCCTGAGATTGAGGAGCCAAATTACCCTTTATTTCATAATTAAGTACATTACTGTAAGCCTCGTTTGACCAAGGAACAACGTATTCATTGAAAGCAATAGCAAACACACTGACAATCGCCCCCAAAATAATGGCTGGGGTCGCTATACGGTAAAAACTTATACCGCAGGATTTCATAGCCGTGATCTCACTGTTACCCGACAAACGACCAATGGTAAGCAGACTGGCCAGAAGCATTGACATAGGAAATGTCCAGATTATAACTCCTGGTAAGCTTAGCACAAAAATCTTTGCTACTGAAGCAAGGGATGCACCATATTCTGTTATATACTGGGCAATTCTGAACAGAGTTCCGGAACCGATAAATACCGCCGAAAATGCACATATGCCAAATATAAAGGTTTTGAAAACCTCTTTGAAAATATACAAATCTAAAATTCGAATACGCATCTGCCTTACCTCTATAATTTAAAGTCTTTACCAAGATAGAATTTTTTGGCCAATTCACTGTTAGCAATAGTCTGGCTATCACCCTCCAGCAGAATTTTGCCGTTGTTAAGGATATAAGCCCGATCAACAATGTGAAGAGTCTCTCTTACATTATGATCGGTTATTAAAATTCCCATACCCCGTTTTTGCAGATATTTGATAATTCCCTGTATATCTGCCACCGCTAATGGGTCTACACCAGCGAATGGCTCATCCAACAAAATAAACTGAGGTTCCAGCGCCAGACAACGGGCAATTTCCACCCGGCGTCGCTCACCACCAGATAGCTCTGTGCCTAAGCGATCAACAACGTGAGAAACATGGAATTCCTCTAATAACTGCTCCATCTTTTTGCGACGTGCTGACTTATCCTTAATATGGGATTCCAATATAGCCATTAAATTTTCCTCAACCGTGAGGTTGCGGAATATGGATGCCTCCTGGGCAAGATAGCTGATTCCCAGCTGAGCCCGCTGATACATTGGCATACCACTGATTGGTATATCAGAGAGGAATACCTCTCCCTGGGTAGGTTTTTCCAATCCAACGATCATATAGAAAGTGGTGGTCTTACCAGCGCCGTTTGGCCCCAAAAGACCCACAATCTCACCTTTATAAACCTTCAGGGAGACATTATCCACAACATTTCTCTTTTTAAATGTCTTAACTAAGTTTTTGGCCTCAATATGCAATGATTAGCCCTCCAAAACATTTGTCCAACTCGTTCTTATTTTACCTTTGCCTTGCCATCATCAGCCAAAAATACCGTTAATTTCTTACTCTTTAGGGTATTATTGTCCTGAATAGCCCAGGCATTACCTGTAAGGATAGCCTTACCGTTTTGTGCTCCTGGATCAGCACCGTAATAATCCACCTGATCACCACCGGCTTCCATGTTATTCGGTGGGCTTACCATATGGGCATTGCCCTTGCCGATAATCCGGTTAGTCATCATAAAGCCCTCCATATAGTCTGCGGTAAAGGTCCCCTCAGGGCCATCAATCTGTCCACCGTTAGGAATAAGTACATACTGATTCATATCAAAGTATTCCACTTGAGGACCAGCAAAATGCTTATCCGCTTTGGTACCATCCACCGATCCAGAGGCCACCATATGATTGCTGCCATCGGTAACTACAACGTTAGCAGACATACGCATATCTTCTTTTACAGCTACTGCATGACCAGATACCTTACCATTTTTGGTTTTTGAATCGAACTCCGCATAATCGCCGGTTACCACAGCATTTCCCTTGGTCATGACAACATTACCGGAGGCATTGGCCAGACCAGATTCCATATCGTATTCCACTTCTTCAGCATCCAAAGTGGTTTTCTCCTTGGACGTATCATCAGCTGCATAAATGGTTCCAGAAATAGCCAAGCTGGCAATGCTGGCCAAAACTATCGCTTTTTTAATATTATTCTTCATATTCATGGCTTAATTTCCTTTCTCAAAATGAGCCTTACCAGTAGCTTTAAATTTCTTAAAACCATTGGTACTCTCTATTCTATCGGCCGAAGCCTTCAATTTATCTTTTTCATATTCAAGTTTGGCATCGCCCTTCATGGCCAGCATATCCTCTTCAGATAGCCACTCAATTTCTTGGCAAGAGAATTTGCCGCCATCGCTGCTTTTTCCTTCTATACCCTCTGTTATGGTCAGATGGTGAGTTTTATCTATAAACACCGCCTTTGGTGCCTTAAGCTCAACCGTACGACCATCTTCGAAATTAAACACGGCCTTAACATTGGTCAGAGACGCATCCTTGGTATCAACATCCATCTCAATGTTTTCAGCATTTATAGTCCACAATATCCGGCCATCTTTTTCCTCACTTATGGTATTTCCGTCAAAATTAACCACTCGCTTATCCAGTGGAACACGGACCTCAGTAGGAACCTCCGGAATATTGGTAACTGCCCAAACAATTAGTATTATCAATAATACTGAAGAAATGGCCACTAAGGCCTTTCCTTTTTTACTCATTAGCCATTACCTCGGTCTTCACAGTATGATGTTTCTGGACCTGTTGTTCTGGTGGTGTATTCCAGCGTTTTTGGAACCATAACCACTGAGTTGGATTGTCCAGAATAATCTTTTCCAAAATCTTCGTCATTTTATAAGTTAAATCAAATAAATCCTTATCTGCGTCACCAGTATCCTCGTAGCGGAGGACTTCCCCCACCAGTACCTTGTGATGCCCGTCCGGTTGTCGCAGGATAAAGGCAGGTATTATCGGGGAATTGAATTTCTTGGCAAATACCGCCGCCCCCATTGGCGTAGAAGCGGTTTTTCCTAAAAATTCGATAAATGCCCCACCAGGACCTGCATCCTGATCCGCTAAAAATCCCAAAATGCGTCCTTTTTTCAGTGCCTTGGCTGCGGACAAGAGCTCGCTGGTACCTCTGGAGAATATCTCCACATCAATGGTAGCCCGTAAATCATTCAGGGCGTTAGTATAATCCATATTCGGCTGCTGCTTGGCAATGGCACTTACCGGTAAATTATTCATGGTAAAAGCCGCAGACAACCACTCCCAGTTACCCACATGCCCGGTAAGAACCACCACGCCCCGCTTTTCTGCCAAAGCTGCCGTCATTCTTTCCAAATGTTCAACTTCGATATATTTAGTGAAATTTTCTCGGTTGAGGGCCGGCATATACAAAACTTCCATGAAATTTTTTCCCATGTTTATGAAGGACTCCCGCACCAGCTTTTCAGCTTCCTGCTGGTCAATTTTTAAGGATTCCCGCATCTGCTTTATAGCCAGATTTCTCTGCTTTTTTATGAACTTGTAATATAGCTTGCCCAATCCGGATCCCATACTCATCAACAAGCTGTATGGCATCCTGCAGGCAACCCAGCTCATAAACATAAGAATTTTATATACCATAAAAATCCCCCACCAAAAGCATATACTTATTGGGCCAAATCAGCAACCTTTGTTTTAGCTGTAAAAATATCCAACAAAGACTGCCATTTACCCTGACACTGTAAAATATACTCAATTATTTCGCGGACGGCACCATCTCCGCCCCTTGCTTCAGCGATTAATATTGCCTGTTCTTTAACCTCAGGCATAGCATCACCAACGGCACAGCTTAAACCTACTTGTCCAAGCAGGGGCAGATCATTCAAATCATCCCCCACATAAGCAATTTCCTCATCGGTCAGAGAAAATTTTTCTTTAAGCTCCTCATAAGCCTGCCGTTTATCGATACATCCCTGCCATATTCCGGATAGTTTCAATTCTCCGGCTCTTTTTTCCAGAATTTTTGACTGGCGTCCGGTAATAATGGCAGTTTTTAATCCGGCCTTATGCAACAGAGTTATGCCCATACCATCCCGGACGGAAAAGGCCTTCATGATTTCTCCATCGGCTCCCATGTAGATTTTCCCATCAGTTAGGGTTCCATCCACATCGAAGACAACCATTTTGATTTTTTCCGCCGCCGATTCGGCATTTTTCTTCGCAATCATATTATACAACTCCCTGCCGCAGCAAGTCCGTCAGATGAACGATGCCCACCGGTTTATTATCAGCATCCACTACTGGCAGTACAGTAATTGGTCTTGGCTTGTGCTTTTCCATAATACTGAGGGCAGATGCCGCCAGCTGTTCCTTAGCAATGGTAAGCGGATTTCGGGTCATTAATTTATCCACTGACTCGTCCAGAAATTGACTGCCCTTAGCCAGTCCCCGGCGAATATCTCCATCGGTAACCAGCCCCAAGAATTTCCCCTGGTCATCAACTACCGAGGTAGCACCTAAGCCCTTGTCCGTCATCATGAACAGAGCTTCCTTAGCTGTAGCACTATAGTGAATAATCGGATTGTCCTCACCACTATGCATAACATTTTCTACCGTAAGGAGAAGCTTGCGTCCCAGAGAACCACCTGGATGAAATAAGGCAAAGTCCTGTTTGGTAAAATTGCGGGCTTCCAGCAAGGCCACCGTAATAGCATCGCCCATGGCCAGTGTGGCCGTAGTGCTGGCTGTAGGCGCCAATCCCAATGGACAGGCCTCCCGTTCTACGCTAACATCCACAAAAAAATCTGCATTTCTTCCCAGAGAGGATTCTCGGCGACCGGACATGGCAACTATTTTAGCCCCAATACGCTTTATTACCGGCAAAATATTCACCACTTCTGCGCTTTCTCCACTGTTGGATATGGCAATAACCACATCATCAGCAGTAACCATACCCAAATCTCCGTGGAAAGCCTCCGCCGGATGCATGAAAAAGGCTGGGGTTCCAGTGCTGGCCAAACTAGCTGCAATTTTGCGTCCCACATGGCCGGACTTACCCATACCAGTAATAATTACCCGGGCCCGACAGTCCAAAATACACTGAACAACTCTTTCAAATTCATCATCAATATGATCAATCAGCTTGGTAACAGATTCTGCTTCAATACGCAGAGTCTCAATTGCCGAATCCTTTATCATCAATCTGACTCCCTTTGTTTTCTCACAATATCATGAATAGCAATGGCACTCTTCAACAGGTCCTCCAACTTATCCAAATAAACCATATTCGGGCCATCACAAAGAGCTTCCTCTGGATTATCGTGAACCTCCATGAAGAGGGCATCTACACCAGCGCCAACCGCAGCCCGTACCAGGTGCGGCACATATTCCCGATTACCAGCCGAACAAGTACCGGCTCCACCCGGCAGCTGTACACTATGAGTTCCATCGAATACCACTGGATAACCAAAGGAACGCATTATAGGGAACGCACGCATATCCACCACCAAATTATTGTAGCCAAAGGTTGCTCCCCGTTCCGTAAGCATTATCTGGGAACAGCCGCCTTCGTGGAGTTTGTCCACCACATTGCGCATATCACCAGGTGCCATGAACTGCCCCTTCTTTACATTTACTACAGCACCACTTTTGGCTGCTGCATACAAAAGGTCCGTTTGACGGCAAAGGAAAGCAGGTATCTGGATAATGTCTGCCACCTTGGCCACTGGCTTAACCTGCTCCTCGGTGTGAACATCAGTCACAATAGGAACCTGTAACTCATCCTTGATGGTCTGCAGCATTTCCAAGCCTTTCTTTAGGCCTGGTCCCCGAAAGCCATTAAAGGAAGAACGATTTGCCTTATCAAAAGATGCCTTAAATACATAAGGTATACCCAATCTGCCAGTAATTTCCTTAATAGTACGGCCAATCATCAGACACCGGTCCAGCCCTTCCAAAACGCAAGGACCAGCCAACAGCGCTAATGGTTTGCCATTACCAATTTCAAAATTCCCCACCTGAACAGTATTCATAATGCTTACCATCCTTCCTAGGCTTTATGCCCATTTAAAAGCTTTTTATATGCTATGTTGACTGCTTCCAAATCTGCTGGAGTATCTACTCCCACGAAATGAAAATCAGTCTTTATAACCTTAATCTTATAACCATTTTCCAAGGCCCGCAGCTGTTCCAACGACTCAGTCTGCTCCAATTCCGTCGGGGCCATCTTGGCATAATTCAGTAAAAAATCCCGTTTATAGGCATAAATTCCAATATGCTTATACACCGTCATACCAGTTTTTTCCCGAAAATATGGCAGTGGTGACCGAGAAAAGTATAGGGCATAACCCCGTTTATCAGTAACCACCTTTACATTATTGGGGTTATCAATATCTTCCTGGTTATCCATAGGGGACATTACCGTTGCCATCTGCAAATCCGGATCATCGTCAAAGGCAGCTGCCAATTCATCAATAAGCTCCGGTTCAATCATCGGCTCGTCACCCTGAACATTAATTATAAGCTCTGCCTCCGGATGAGCAGCCGCCACCTCAGCCAAGCGGTCCGTACCAGTAGGGTGATCCTTGGCAGTCATCATGGCCACACCGCCATTTTTTACCACTGCCTCATAAACCCGCTCATCATCCACTGCCGCAATTACACCAGTAAGGCGTTTGGCCTTGGAGGCCTGATCATAGACCCGAGATATCATTGGCTTACCGGCAATATCGGCTAAAGGCTTGCCCGGGAGCCGGGTAGAAGCATATCGCGCCGGAATTACACAAAGAGTATTCATTGCAATCAGCCTTTCTTTTTTCTGTGCTCCTCAAGCTTTTCCCGGAGCAGTGCTTCAAATTCATCCTTACCATTCTGCAGTACCACTTCAACTGTAAGGATATATACTGGAATGGCTTTTTCTTCCGGTACTGCTGCCAAAAATTCCATTGGCAGTTTTACCGCATCCTTTTCTGTGGTAACAATTGCCTCGGCTCCTTGGCGAACCGCCTGCTCCATGGCATCAACCATTTCTTCCTGAGTGTACTCATGGTGATCTGGGAAACGGAAACTCTCGATTATCTCCGCTCCGGTGCTGCAAACTGTCTGCTCAAAGGAGGCCGGATTACCAATAGCGGATAAAGCCACTACCCGCTTGCCCTTAATGGTAGATATAGGCATACCCTCATCGGCAATATTACGCTTCCAATCACACAGTTCAATACAGGACTGAGGGTGATGGACACTTTCCAATACAATAGGCTTACTACCATATTTGGCAATCTGGTCACGAATGTATTTATTAAAGCCCGGCAACCCCTGGTCAACCTTGGTCATAAGGCACACATCAGCGCGCTCCAGATGAGTAATCGGCTCACGCAAGGTTCCTCGCGGCAGTACATAACCATTACCAAACAGATTAACCGAGTCGATAAGCACCACATCCACATCTCTGGCCAGTTTCCAGTGCTGGAAGCCATCATCAAGAATAGCCACTTCCGCCCCGAAATGCTCTACAGCATACTGACCGGTTTTAGAGCGATCAGCACCTATAAGCACCGGCACATCCGGTAAATGCTTGGCCAACATATAGGCCTCATCACCGGCCTGATCGGCTTCCATGTAAATATGCTTTCCATCTGATACCAGGCCAACCTCGCCCTGCCATTTGGCCCGATAGCCCCGGTTTAAGATAACTACCCGATAGCCCATATCTCTGATATATTTGGCCAAACGTTGCGCTGTAGGAGTCTTACCTGTACCACCCACGGTAATATTTCCCAAACTGATAACAAAGCAATCCAACTTGGTGGTTTTGGCAATGCCAAATTTATACATATCCAGCTTTAGGTTAACCAAAACGCTGTAAACGTGGGATAAAAGATACAATGTCATAACCACACAACGTGTAAGGAAGCCTTGTGGTTCTTTATTGTGAACAATTTGCATGAAATATGTCTGAAAGTTTTCCAGTTTATCAGTAGCCTTTACCTTGTTCTGTTCAACCTTCACCAGCAAATCATTGAGGATAATTCCGGTTCTCTCAGCAGCCCCACGATTTTCAGCACAAATGGCCAGGGTCTCTGCCTCCATACGATGCCGTTCTTCGTCATTTTGGAACAACTTCAAAGCTTCCCGGCACAGTTCCTCACCATTATTAACGGTAATTACTGCATCACGGTTCTTGAACAATACGTGAGTATCCTTGAAATTGAACATATTCTGTCCAACTATAATAGCCTTGCCATGGGCAGCCGGTTCCAAAATATTATGTCCACCATGTGGAATAAGGCTGCCGCCTACAAAAATTACATCCCCCACGCTGTACATTTTGCCCAACTCACCAATGGTATTCAGAACAACCACATCATGGCCTGTTGAATAGCTCTCCTGCAGCTGCGTACGGGTAATCGCCTTAAAGCAATATTGATCACACAAATCCAGGATAGCATTGGTTCTAAGGGTAGACCGCGGTGCAATTACCAGTTTGGCTGCTGGGAAAATTTGCTTAATTTCATTATATGCCTTCAACACATGCTCTTCCTCACCCTTATGGGTTGAGCCCGCCAAAAACACGCCCTGATTGTCACCCAGTCCCAACTCCAGCAGAAGATTGTGCTTTTCCTCCTGGCTGACATTGGTATAGGTCTGATCGAACTTGGTGTTGCCGGTAACGGTAACTAAATCCGGATCAGCCCCCAATTTAAGGATATTCTCGGCATCCACATTGGACTGCATGGCAAATACCTTAATAGTGCTGAGCATTTCCTCCCACAGGCCAAACATATAGCGATAACGTTTAACACTTTTATCACTTATACGGCCATTAACCATCAAAACCGGAATATCCAGCTTTTTACAGGCCCGAAGAAAATTTGGCCACAGCTCGGTTTCCACCGGCATAAATACCCGGGGACGAACCCTGTATAACAGGCTGGAAGACAGCCACGGTAAATCAAAGGGAAAATGAATTATGCTGTCCGCATCCTTAATAATGCGATTAGCCATTTCGTAGCCACTGCTGGTAAATACCGATACTAAAATCGGGCTTTGTGGGAATTTCTTGTGAAACTCCGTTATCAAAGGACTGGCAGCTACGATTTCACCTACTGACGCCGCATGAACCCATATGCAATTTTTGCGGACCACCTTATCCAAGGCGTGCTTCGGCAAAAAGCCGAGCTGCTGTTTAATCCGCTGGACAAATCCCTTTTCCCTGATTGCCCTTACGCAAAATACTGGAATAAATAATATAACCGCCAATATTGTTGCGACATTGTACACTAAATGCAACATGTAATATGTTCTCCTAACTTATGGGTTGCTGTTGCGGAACTGTATATTGTAGAGGTTGCTGTACAAGCCATTCAGTGCCAACAGCTCCTCATGGGTACCATGTTCAATCACATGGCCATTCTCCACTACAAAAATCTGATTAGCCTTAAAAATCGTGGATAAGCGATGGGCAATAACAAAGGATGTCCGCCCCTCCATAAGCTTATCCAGCGCATCCTGCACAATCTTCTCGCTTTCAGTATCCAGTGCCGAGGTAGCCTCATCCAAAATCAGTACCCGAGGATTCTTCAGAATTGCCCGGGCAATAGCCAAACGCTGGCGCTGACCGCCGGACAGGTTCAAACCTCGCTCACCGATTTTGGTTTCATAACCATCCGGTAACTCCCGGATAAACTCATCCGCATTAGCCGCCTTAGATGCCTCAATGATTTCTTCATCAGTGGCGTCCAATCGTCCATACCGAATATTTTCCATAACCGTGGTGCTAAAAAGCATGGTTTCCTGAGGAACCAGACCTATCTGTTCCCGCAGTGAATTGGTGGTTACTTCCCTTACATCATACCCATCAATGGAGATTGTTCCTTCATCGATATCATAGAATCTAGGTATAAGATTAGCTATAGTCGACTTACCGCTGCCACTTGGCCCTACCAAGGCAATCATCTGTCCTGGCTCCGCAGTGAGACTTACATGGGACAAGGCAGGCTGTCCCTCCTTATAGGAAAAGGTCACGTCATCAAAGACCACCCGACCTTCTATATTCGGCAACACCTTGGCATCAGGCAAATCCTTAATTTTTTCATCCATATCCATTACATCGAAAACCCGGTCAGCAGCTGCCATCGCCTTCTGGATGGCACCATACACACGACTAAGTCTTTTTACCGGATTGGCCAAGTTGACTGCATAGGTTAAAAAGGCCACCAGCTCACCGGCGGTAATGGTCTCGTTTACCACCTCGTAGCCGCCAAACCAAACGATAAAGGTTACAGCTACCGCCGCCAAAAACTCCACCGTTGGGGTAAGTAGGCTCATGAGCTTAACGTTTTTCATGGCTGCCTGGAAGTTCAGTACATTCTGCTCTTCAAAACGCTTTATTTCATAGGCTTCCCGTACAAAAGACTTTACCACCCGAATAGCCGAAATACTCTCCTGAAGCATGGAAGTAATATCCGCCATACGCTCCTGGATAAGGGTTCCGGAAGATTTCAGCTTCCGGCCAAAAATCTTCATGGCATAACCCACCAAAGGAATTGTCATCAACGTCAACAGACTTAAGCGCCAATCCAAATAAACCATCATTACCAAAGAACCTACCAAAATGGAGGACTCTGTCACCATTTCAATAAGGTTGTTTACAATGGCATTCTGCATAGCTGCCACATCATTGGTGATGTAACTCATTACGGTACCCGTCTGCTGCTTGTCATAATAAGCCAGGGGCATATTCTGAAATTTTCTGAACAGGACGCTTCTGACATCAATAATTACACGCTCGCCCACATAGGATACCAGGTAACTCTGACCGTAGTAAAAGACTCCCCGAATAAACATAACCACCAGTATGCCCACAGCAATCAGGTTAAGCATATACATATCCCGATCCATGAGCACCTTGTCGATCATATCTTTAATAATCCAGGGCAAATACAGATTGGCCCCGGCGGCCATAATAATACAGAATACCGCCAAAACCAGCCGCTTTATATAGGGTTTTATATACATAAGCAAACGCTTATAGTTCTTCATTCATTTTCCTCCATATTTTTGCGCCGCATTGATAATCCGCGCCGCCACTCTTTGAGCCGCTCCCGGCTCCCCAAGCTTGTCCACCGCTTCTTTCAAGCCTTCAACTACTTTTGCCCGGTAAGCCGGCTCAGCATAAAACCTTCTAGCCTCGGCAAATATCTTTACCCCGGTAACTTCGCCCTGCAAAAGCTCTTTTTGAATTTCTCGTCCCGCCAAGATATTCGGTAAGGTAAAATAATCAATATCCACTAATAATTTACCAATCATATAGGACAGGGCCGCCATGCGGTACAAGGCCACACAAGGAAGCCCCATAATGGCTGCCTCCAAAATTACCGTACCGGAAGTGGCAATAGCAAATTCGCCAATATTCATTAAATCATAGGTATTATCTTCGGTATAATGAACCTCTACATCATATCGATTCACAATATTTTCAATCAAGGAGCGATCTATCCCCGATGCCACCGGCAAATAAAAGCCCACCTTGTCATTTTCCTTTTTAAGTAAGCTGGCAGCCTCCAACATAGCTGGCAACAACTGGGTTATTTCGTGTTTACGACTGCCAGGCAACAATATAACCGGCATAACATCTTCGCCAATATGAAAATATGTCTTTGCTTCCTCCTGGGACATGGATGGCTTAACCGTATCTATCAGCGGATTGCCATTAAAAGAAATGTTGGCCCCAGCAGCCTCATAAACCGGCAATTCAAAGGGGAATATGGCCGCCAATTCGTCAGCAATAGCAGCACATTTTTTGGCCCGCCCCTTGCGCCAAGCCCAAGCTGAGGGAGGAATATAGGAAAACACCGGTATCCCCATAGCCTTAGCCTTGGCAGCCAGCCGCCAATTAAAATCCGGGTAATCAATTAAAACTAAAATATCTGGCTTTTCCCGCCGCATAAAGTCACACAGCTTGTCCATAAGGGCAAATATTCGGCGAAGGTTTTTGGCAACCTCCCAGACACCCATTACGCTGTACTCCTTCATATCAGCCCACAACTTCACTCCGGCCGCCGCCATTTTTTTACCGCCAAAACCGACTAGTTCAGCGTCCGGGCACTGCTTTAACACAGCCTCCGCCAGACTGGCTCCGTGCAAATCTCCTGAGGGTTCTCCTGCTGAAAACATTATCTTCATTGGCAACCCCTCCTTAAATTTACACATAAATATCCATTAAGCAAGATGAAAGCATACCGGCTTTCATCAGCCCTTACATGAAATCTAAGCTCATACTGCGTCTTCGGCTTGTATTCACTAAGATTTCATAGTAAAAAAGCAGTACAATATATTATCGCATATTTTGGCGTTTCATACAATCAAAAGGGACTGTTTTATTCCAGTCCCCTTCAAAATTATTTAAAAATATTCTATTCCATCACTGCAATGGTAATATCATTGGCATCAGCCAACTCAACCACCTTGGCTTTATCCACCAATAACGTACGCCCAGCTTCAATAACCAGAGCCTTGGCCCCCACAGCAATCATACTCTCCAGAGTGGTCATGCCGACAGCTGGAACATCAAAGCGCAAGTCCTGATTTGGCTTGGCAACCTTAGCTACCACAGCACCGCCTCTGGCCAATTCGCCACCACGTCGGATGCAAGCATCAGTCCCCTCAATAGCTTCCAACGCCATAACTCCCAACTGTTTTACCACAGCTGTCTGACCTACATCCAATCGACCAATTTCCCTGGCCATTTCCATACCAAACTTCATATCCTTGATTTCATCCTCAGTCGGCTGGCGTTTGGTAAGAACCCCTGGCTCCGGCATAAGGGCTTTAATAAGGGCCGTCTGGTCCAAAGCCTCCAATCCATCCTTGGCCAACTCCGCCACGAAGGACAACATCAAAGTATCATCCTTGCGATCCGGCAAGGTGAAAATCAGGGACAGCATCCGTAAATCTGGCTGAACATGTTGACCGCTATATAATATTTCCTTGGTAACCTTGCCAAGCATGGTTACCTTTTTCACATCATTTTCCTTAAGATAGTCAATAATAGCTTGTAACTGGGCAATGCTAATATCTTTATATCCTGCAGTACATTCCTTTAGCTCCGGGTCCACATCAGGTATCAAACCCACCGCATATACTTCATAGCCCAGCTTTTTTGCCGCTATGGCGCATTCCACCGGTAACCGGCCAGTCCCCGCCAACAGCCCTATTTTTTCCATATTCATCCTCCGACTATCAATCCTCTGCCTCATCCGACGATTTGGAACCATGTCTAGGGTTTGGGCGACAAATCCCCCGGTCAGCATTTTTTAAGAAGGTAAGCATATGCTCCACCTCTTCACAGGATTCCACCTGTTCCTCAATAGCCTTAACCGCATCCTCCAAGCGCAAGCCTGAACGGAACAGCAGCCTATAAGCCTGTTTTATCTTCTTGCGAGAATCAGGGGTTATTCCAGCTCTCGCCATACCAACACTGTTAAGTCCACAAACCACTGCAGGTGAACCTTCAATCATGGTAAACGGAACGATATCATGAACATTACGGGACATGCCGCCTACCATAGCATTCCGTCCGATTCGGACAAACTGATGAACTCCAGCCATACCACCTACAACAGCCCGATCCTCAATAACTACATGACCGGCTACCATAGCTGCATTAGCCATAACGATATTATTCCCCAACACGCAGTTATGGGCTACATGGACATAAGCCATCAACAGGCAATCGTCCCCTATGCGGGTAACCTCATCCTCACCGCATGCTCTATGTATAGTACAAAATTCGTGGATACGGGTGCGATCACCAATCTCCACATAGCTGCGCTCGCCTTTAAATTTCAAATCCTGTGGTTCTTCTCCCACTGAAGCACCCTGAAAAATGTGACAATCCTTGCCGATCTTAGTCCAACCAGTAATTACTACGCTTGGACCCACTTCTGTGCCATCACCGATTTCCACATTCTCACCGATGACAGTGAAAGGACCTATCTTTACATTTTTACCAAGTTTGGCATTGGGATGAACCACGGCAAATTTATGTATCTCCGCAACAGAATTGTTGTTGTCTGTCATAAAATTACACTCCTTTAGTATGCCCAAAAGAATACATTTATTGTCTATTCTATAAATCAAAATATACCCTATAACAGCTACATGCCATTTTAGAGCAAATTTTGACATTTTCGGGCAAATACTAAATATTCCTTTCATTTTTGTGGCAAATTACCCCAATTACTTCTCTTCAGGTCTCTGCAACGCAAAAGTAAAGTCTCCCTGAGCCGCAAAAACATCATCCACAAAAGCCTCAGCATGGAGACGTCCGTAATCGCCATGTACCTTCAAAAGCTCAGCTTTCATTACCAACTGATCGCCAGGTACAACCATTTTCTTGAACTTAATATTATCCATGCCACCAAAGAGGGCAATTTTCCCTCTATTTTCCTCAGGATAAAGCATAGCAATGCCGCCTACCTGAGCCATAGCCTCCAAAATCAATACTCCAGGCATAATAGCCTTATGAGGAAAATGACCATGAAACTGTGGTTCATTATAGGTAACATTCTTTATTCCAGTTGCTGACTTGAATGGGTCTATCTCAATAATTCTGTCCACCAGTAAAAATGGTGCTCTATGTGGTAAAATCTTCTTAATTTCGTCAATCTCCAATACCATAACAAATACCTTCTTCCTTTTAGATTATTTACAAAATTCCTTATACAAAAGCTTCGCCATTGTAGTATTCAGCGCATGACCGGACTTTACAGCAATAAAATGTCCCTTGACAATGCCTGCCAGACGCAAATCTCCCACAATATCCAAAATCTTGTGGCGTACCAGCTCATCAGGGTAACGCAGTTCATTCATCCACCCCTGGTCATTATAAACGATAACATTTTCCATGGTACCGCCCAATCCCAAGCCCATTTGACGTAGTGCCTCAACCTCGGCCTCATAGGCAATCGTACGGGCCGGTGCCACTTCCTTCTCAAATACCGTTGGATTTATTTCATAATCACCATACTGTATTCCAATTAATGGATGGGGGTTAATGGAGGTAAAACTCACCCGAAAACCGTCATAAGGAACCGCCAAAACAAATTTATCCCCGTCCTCCACCCGGTAGAGACGATCAATAATAATCTCCTGGCGAACCACATCCAATGTCTTGATGCCAGCCTTGGTAATAAGCTCCACAAAAACCTTGCTGCTGCCGTCGGCCACTGGTGGTTCTTCGGAATCAATCAGCACCTGACAGTTATCAATACCCAAGGCATTAAAGGCCGACATCAGATGCTCAATGGTAAACATTTTTATTCCATTATCTTCAATTGTTGTTGCTCTAAGGGTTGAAGTAACATTAGCTGCCTTAGCCTGAACCTGTGGCATCCCCGGTAGGTCATTTCTCACAAACACTATACCGGTATTTGCCTGAGCTGGCTTCAAGGTCATATGCACATCAACGCCTGAATGTAATCCTACACCTACATAACTCACTTCGGAATTAAGGGTAGTCTGATAAGCCAAATTCAGCCCTCCTTGACACAAAATATCATTATAATTTTACCTAATCTTCCCAATTTCTGCAAGAGTATCCGACTTAGGCCCTACTTGGTGATTAATCCAAGCCGATGCTGCGCACCGATTTCCACCGATCATGCAACCAAAACCAATCCTCAGGATACTTCCGAATATGCTTCTCCAATAAATCCATAATCTTTTGGGTAGCTGCCGCAATATCCGCCTTTTTATCCTTGGTATTATCTACGTAAATAGGAGGATATATTTTTATGTGATGGCCGCCATCGGAACGATGAATAATCTGCCCGTGGAAAATAGGGGCATTCTTCATACGGGCGATGGATGCAGGACCAATAAAGCAGTTGGTTTTTCTGTTAAAGAAATCCAGAATTATCCCATCCCGTAAGCTAGGGTCCTGATCTGTAATGAGGCCAATCATCCAGCCCTCCTGCACCATCCGAATCATTTCCCGAACGCCACTGGTATAGGTGATATGCATGCCCACCATGGTACGGTACTCGTTAATGAATTTATCCATGGCCCCATCCTTTTGCTTACGGGCCACTCCTACCAGGGGTACACCGTATTGGGCCAGAGCCGCCCCCATTAACTCCCAGCTATCACTGTGGGAGGTGGCGATTATGCCTCCCTGCTTTTTCTCAATGGCCTCCTGCAAATATTCCAGTCCTTCAATGGACACATATTCCTTCATCCGGTCATTCTTGATAAGCTCCGGATAGCGAAGCACTTCCATTAACATAGGACCAAACTGTATCCATGAGGCTCTGGCTATTCGTTTAGCTTCTGCTTCATCAGTGCCCAAACAACGGACAATATTATCTATTGCCATCTTTTTCCTTTTTCCCGGCACCACAGCCCAGGTCAGCTTTCCCAGTGCCTTTCCCAAATTATTGCATGACTTCATGGAAAAGCAGCAGGCTAACCAGCTAAGAAATTTCATTAAATAGTATCCCATATGTAAAGCTCCTCGTATAATATACCATTAAAAAGAATTAATCATCATGGAAATAGTGTCAGTGCATTATCCATAAATAAATTTTACTATGGTTTAAGTATTAGTCAAGCCAATGAAAAAGGGCGGCAAAAATGGCTTCGCATTTTCGCTGCCCCTGCTTTTAGTTTTCTTCCAATTCCTTAATCTTCTTTTCCATGGTTTTAAGCCGCTTGGCCATATCAGAAATCTTTTGCAAATGTGCCTGCATTCTGAGCCATTCCTGATGAGGTCTGGCCGGGAAACCGGCATAAAATACGCCTTCAGGAGTATTGCCTATAATACCGCTCCGAGCCGCAAATACGGAATTTCCACCGATATCAATATGACCAACGGTTCCAGTCTGTCCACCAAAGGTGACGTTAGATCCCGTATTGGTAGAACCGGAAATCCCCACCTGAGCCACAATCAGATTATTAGGTCCAATATGGCAGTTATGACCAATATGCACCAAATTGTCAATCTTGGTGCCATGACCGATAATAGTAGAACCGATAGTAGCCCGGTCAATACCAGCATGGGCACCAATTTCCACATCATCTTCCAAAATCACATTACCCACCTGAGGTACCTTGGTGTGAACGCCATCCTTGGTGGTAAAGCCAAAACCATCGGCACCAATTACCGCCGAGCTATGTACAATAACCCGCTTGCCTACATGGCAATGTTCCCGAATAGTAACACTGGAATATAAAGTGGCATTGTCATCTACAGTGGCATACTGCCCCACATAGACATGAGGATATATGGTAACCCCATTGCCGATAACAGCATGATCATCCACATAAGCGAAGGGTAAAATCGTAACCCCTTCACCAATAGTAACATCTTTTCCAATATAGGCATCCGGACTTACACCCTTGGCATGTCTAATAGGTGGTATAAAGGTAGTGAGCAATACAGCAAAAGCTGCCCGGGTATCCTCCACATAAATTGCCGGTAACGGGAAATCCGTCTTTACAGTATTCGGCAGAAGCACAGCTCCAGCCTGGGACTTTGCTGCTTCCTCCACATGGGCCTCATCAGCAAAGGTAATCGTGTCTTTATCCGCACCTTCTATATTATTTACCCGACTAATTACAAGGGATTCGTCACCCTCCAGACGGCCTCCCACCAGTTTGGCTATCTCCTGCAATGTCATCTTCATAAGCATTTCTCCTCATTATTGGAGTTTCGCAATGACCTCATCAGTAACATCAACGCCACCAGTGATCATGCCATCCTTACCATTGCTGTTTACTACAGCATCCAGCTTCTTCTCCTTGGCAATACCATCCATAGCTGCAAAAATCTTGGACTTTACCTGAGTAGAATACTGCTGCTGAATTCCAGCGGCCTGCATCTTTAACTGCTGCTGCAGTTCCTGGAACTTTTGGGCATCCTCTTCAGATTTTATATTAGCTGCCTGCTCCTGAAGCTGCTTCTCTGCATCCTTCTGAAAATCTGTCATGCGAGTTTTCATTTCCTCCATGGAGCTTTTCACCTGAGGTGCCTCCTGCTGAATACGGGTATAATCCACATAACCGATATTAACCTTGCCACATCCGGCAGTCATCAAAAGAGCACCAATTACTGTAGCCACCAAAAATAATTTCTTTGCCTTCATTTGGATATTCCTCTTTCCACTATTGTATATTTTTCATTTCCTCTAGCATTTCCTCGGTTAAATCCACTGTATTTATCCCCATCACCGGTGAACGCAATTCGCGCCAATCACCGATTTTAAAGGTATCATACTCCATACCGCGGATATTGTCTATAGGATCTGCAATAATCAAACTTAAATGATGAATTATGGCCAGCTTGGCTGCCCGGCCCGCAATATCATCAAATATTTTCTGCTGTAGCAATTTAATTTCTGCCAACTTTATATCTAATTCTTTTTGTTTTTTGACAATATCCATTCTAAACTGAATCGGCTTTATTGCCTCATCAATCGCTTGGGTATTACGTTCCTGTACCTGAGCCAGATGCTCCAGTTCTTCAGAACGGGACTTCTGAGCGATACTCTCCCGCTGAGCAACCAGACTTCGACGCTCCGCCCCAGTTTCTGCTTCAACCTGGGCATCGTAACGCCGTTGCTGGTCCTGTACCAATTCATTTTGTCGCTGACTTCGTTCATCCTTAAGACGACGCCACTCCGCCTCAATAGCTTGCTTCTGTTCGTCAGTTAATTCTAAAACGACTGCATTATCAGCTTTTAGTTGCAGATTTAAAATTCGATTGCCGTATTCCTTGTCCAATTCTTCCCGTTCCCGGTCAAACTCCGGTTTCATGCGCTGAAAAATGGCATCAGCCCGATTTTTCAACTCATCCATTTTCTGGGAATAATTGGTTATTATTTCCAAATTGGCCTTCTGTCTGGCAGCATCCTCAAAAAGCTTCTTATCAGCCTCCACCGCCTTCATGGACAATTCAAAGTCCTTTAGCTCAATCTCTGCTGACAAACTAGCTGCCTGTCGTAAAAGTTCCTGAAGCTTGCCGTAATCTTTGTGAGCCTTCACCAATGTCTGCATATTCAGAGTGCCAATATCAGGTTCATCAACTACCGGGGTCTCAGCTTTAGGCCTGTTAAAAAGAAAAAAAACCACTAAAACCAAAACCGTTATAGCAGCCAGCCCCAAACCTATCCGTTTCATTCTCAAGCTGTTATTTTCTTGCGACTTGGTCTCTTTCTTAACAGCCATAAGAATCCCCCTTTAGCATTAAAGTACCGAGCACCTGGGTGCTCGGCACTTATTTCAACATATTCCAAGCTAATTACTTGTTAAGCTTCTTGATTACATCCTGAGTCAAATCAGTACCGCCATAAACAACAGCTTCCTTATTCAGTACAACAGTGATACCCTTTGCCTCAGCAACTTCCTTAACAGCTGCATCAATCTTCTGACGAACTGGCTCCATCATATCATTCTGCTGCTGCTGGAGACGCTGCATAGTCTGCTGATAATATTCCTGCTTCTGCTGATCATTCATGTTAGCAGACTTCTCTTCAAATTCCTTCTGAGCATCCTTGGCAATCTGCTCCATCTGAGCCTGAACATCAGTGATGTCCTTGATAGAACCAAACTGCTGATAATCAACTACACCCACATTGGAGGATGCTGCTGCAGAAGCAATGCTGCTGTTGGACTGGGACAGTGCCAAGGCAACAACTGAACCTACAAACACCAAAGCAATAATAACACTAATAATCTTAACCTGAGCTTTCTTTAACTGAACCATTTTTTTCTCCTTCTTTTACCTTAAATTATATTTTTGTAAAACCAATTATCATGGCAACAATCATGCCATATAACTGGGTTAATTATAGCAAACTCTTATTCTTCATTCAAGCAGATAATGAAATGAGACTTATTCAATAGGAGTTTTACACTTCCACTGAATTTAGCCGAATAAATCCAAATCTTAGCAGCCGTTAGCGTGGGGTTAAAAATACCCTATAAAACGCAACCAGCGATCGTGATTGTCCATCACACATTCCAGGCTCAAAAAATCGTGAAGTTTATACCTTAACGCCAGCTCGTTAATACCGCCTAAATGGCGATATTCATATAAAACTGACCATTTTGGAGCAAAATTATACTTTACTCCCGCTTTCCAGTACTTGTCCTTCAGATCATAGCGGACATTTCCAGTTATCTTCGGCAACAATTCTTTATAGTAGCCCACATCCCAATCCCAATGGGCATGTTGTGGATAAAAATCCACCAGCGTAAAAATGCCATCTCTATTTTTGAATTGTCTCCCCAGAAGGCCTCTTACCATAAGGCCATTGTCCTTGGTCTCATCATGGCTGTGTCCTATCTCGGCTCGCCCCTCGAAACGAAGTACATAGTCCTTTGAATTGGAACGACTCATGATGTCCATGCGCTCTGCAGCTTTAAGTGTCACATCAGTATGAACACTCCAGGCCTTGGCCAAGCCATTTTCATCCACACGTTTTTCCAATAAATCTTCTATAGTTCCTTTGTGCCGTTCAACAAAGGCGACTGGCACCCCAACGAACATATCTGCCCCATCCTGCACATTTTGTCGCTGGGTCAAAAGTGCAGCATTAGGCAGAGTATCCGAGCGCATGCTTAAATCTGTAGTCCGCACCACCGGCAGTAAAGGATAAATATCCACTATCACCTTGGTATCACGATCAACCACCAAATCAAAATCCGCCCGGAATTCTGGTGCCCGTTGCAACATAAACTCATTAAGGCGATGCTTTACCACCCCATTAGTCCAGTCAGCCGCCGCCACAGGCAAATTCAGCAACATATCATCAAATAGCTGGTCGATACCGGCAATATCTTCCCGTAACAACTCTTCCACCACAGGAGGCATACCCACAATCCGGGTCTCCACAGACAGCTGCTCAATCTTATCCTGCCAAGGAATCAAATGAACAACTACCACCAAGTCATTTTCTGGCCGCAGCTCCACCTTGTAAACAGAGTATCCCACCAGAACTTTATCAAAAACCTGCTGAATTATCCCTTCATACTGAGCCTTGTTCTTGATAGTATCCTCAAGAGATTTACCTTCCAACAGCTGAACCCCTATGGCTTTAACGCTGTTTTCCATTCTCTCGCAAACCCCAGTAGGAATATGACCATTTCCAACTACCTCAGCCCGAAGGGACTGGATTTTATCAGTCCGCGAAGCTGCCTCAGCGTCCTTAGCAGTCATACCACTAATAATACCAAAGCAAAACATTGCCAGGAAACATCCCGCCAATACGTTTATTAAGTTTTTTTTACTAACAATCCCGAAAAACATCAGAATGAAGTACCAATATTGAAGTGCACCCGATTACCCTGAGAACCATGACCTAAATCAAGGCGAATTGGGCCAACCGGAGTCTCAATCATCATGCCAAAACCAATACTGCTATGGAAGTGCTTAGGCAACCAACCGTGATTCCAGGCGGCACCGTTATCTGTAAAGATTGCCCCCTTCATCTTGCTACCCAACGGGAAGCGGAATTCGATGGTTTCCAGGAACATGCTGTTGCCCCGGAACTGATCATCACGATAACCACGGATAGTATCCTGACCACCCATACGGAATTTATTAAACTCAGTCAAATCACTGGTGGAATGACCATAGGTCGTGTGGAAGGCCAATATCTGGTTACGGCCCACCTTCCGGTAAATAGCATCATCAATAGTGTATTTCCAGAATTTAAAGTCGCCGCCCAGGCCAGCATATTCAGCTGCCAAGGACACACTATGACCAGACGTTGGATACAGATAGTTATCTCTGGTATCAGTAGTATGAGTAAACGTAATAGAACGAGTCAAACCAAAGTTATTCTTCCGCCAATCAGCATACGCATCAGTACTACGATTATAGCTTCCGCCTTTATGCAAATCATACTGGTCATTTCTGTTGCGGAAATAAAGACTATTGGACGAATACTCACTTTGTGGACGGGTAAAGCCGAACTCAAAGCCAGAAGCCTTACGCAGCATTTCCTCCACCAGTGAACCTGATTCATTATAATCGTTGTACACATAGGTACGGTTATACAATCTTATAATACCGGCAGTTTCCTTCTTATCCAGCCATGGCTTACGATAGGATAAGGACCAGCCGCGGGCATCAGTGGAGTCACCACTTATGGTAAGCACTAAGTTAATAGCGTCACCAACACCACGGAAGTTGGTATCACCTACATTGATCATACCGATAATACCATCTGAGGTACTATAGCCAGCACCTACACCAAAGGTACCAGTATTCTTCTCAGTAATATCTATTTCCAGTATGCAGGCGTTTGGCTCTACACCTGGAATCGGCTTCATATCTACCGATTCAAAATAATTGAGGTTTACAATACGCTGGTAGCTGCGAACCATTTCCTTCTTGTTAAGTGGCTTGCCTACTACAGTACGCAACTCACGCATGATAACCTTTTCTTTGGTTTTCTTTAAACCCTTAATCTTATATCCTTCGAGAACACCTTCGTTGATTTCGATGGACAGCTTACCATTGTCATCAATACCCATATCATGTACCTTGGCCATGATATAACCATCAGTGGAGTATTTTTTCTTTAAAGCTGCCATATCTTCCTGAAGGGCATGTCGGTTCAGGCGATCACCCGGGTGTAACTTCATCACCTTAGTCAAGCCATCAGTTGGTTCAATATCAGTATTCCCCTTAATTTCCACCGACTGAATAATTGGTGTTACAAACACGTGGTAGGTGAGAATGACACCCTCAGGGATTTCCTTAAAGCTTGGATACAGATCGTAAAAATAACCAGTATCATATATGTTATTGGCATCGCGGCTCAAGCCGTCGATAGTGAGTTTATCACCAACCTTGGTATTTAAAGACGCCTGTGCTGTCTTAAGTACATCATCAGTTATACCAGCAAACTCAATGGCCATAATGGTCTTGCCAACCAACCGCTGGGCAGCATCGGTAACATCCTTATCCGTCGGGCGCTTGGCATTCCACTCATTCTGAGCAGTTGCTGGTGCCGCAGCAGCTTCTTCCTCATTATTATTGACCGCTGGATTAACAGATGGCTCGGAAGATACCTTTTCATTTGCAGCATCTTTAGTTGCTTCCTTAGTATCGCTGGCTGGTACACCTGCCCCATTAGCATCCGCTGGAGTCATTACAGCTGCTGGCTGATCACCTTCCTCAGCGTCAGCCACCTGAGCTGCTGAAAAACTGGTCATTAATGCTAAGGCACAAGCTAATGCCTTATATTCTTTTTTGGAAAACTTTGAACTCAAACTCAAAGAAAATACCTCCTATTATTTCTTTCTTATTTTTTATATTGAAAGCTATTTAGCTATTCCCGCAATACTTTTCCCGCTGACTGCATAAGCTTTTGCATTTCAGGTTCTGGCAATGAATCCTGCCTGGTAGGTTCTCCGCCAGCGTCCCTTTCTGCTTTCTCTGCAGTCTCCCGTGCCTTGGCCGCATTGTAAGCTGGCTCAGGTAACGGTCTATTTTTTTCTGTTTCAACCGCCGCCGGCAGCTCAGGTTCCTGAACCTTGGTTACTTCTCCAACAGGCGTGTTTACAATCTCAGGCTGATTTGGTTGAACGTTGTCAATCGGTGGCGGAACAGCCCCCTCACGTTCTTGTTGCAAAAACACAACGTAACCCACCCCCACCGACACCGCAATAAACAAAGGTGCCAGTCGAATAAGCCATTTACGCCATCCATGACTGAATTTGGTTTCATGGGCCCGCTGCAATTCTGCCTGGGCCAGCATCATATCCAAATCACTACGCACATCATTTTCCTTATCCATGGAATTTTCTGCACGCCCCAGCCAATCCTTGGCCGCTGTTATATGTTTTCTGACTTTCTGCCGTTTATTATTCATAATTGCCTCCAAAAGCTCTTATGAAATAGAATCGCAAATTATTTTTTATAATAAACTGGCAAAAAATCAGGATTTTCACGTATTTTCTGCAAAAATTAACCTAATACTCCCATTTTCTTGCATAATCAACCTATTTCCAGTTGTGCATGAACTTGGACAGCATTCCCCGCAACCTGCGAACGCCACTCTTTTGCAGCCGATAAATATGAGCTGTGCTGACATTTAACATATCAGCCACCTCCTTAACTTCCTGACTTTTCACAAACACCTGATTAAGTACCAACTGCTCTTTTTGAGGCAATCTCCCCAGGGCATCCAGCACCATATCGGATGCTGTGTGTATCTCTGCCAATTCGGTTACCGGTGTGCCATTATCCGCCAAATTATCCAACCAGGAATCACCGCTATCCGGTTCCTTTTCCAGGCAGGTAATATCAGCCTTACCTTCCTCTTTCAGGAAGCGGTACATGCGCCCACGGATACGATGCACAGCATATAGGCTAAAGGCAACCCCCTTAGCCGGGTCAAAACCTTCCACCGATTCAATGAGGCCAACTGTACCTTCCTGAATAACATCCATTATGTTGTCCAGGGTGCGGAATGGCAACGCGGTTTTAAATACCAGTGGCTGATAGGCTTCAATGATACGTCGCCTGGCTTCCATACTATGTTCTTCCTTATAGGCATGCCAAAGCTGTCGCTCCTGGTCCGGATCCAGGACCTTAACTTTATTCAGTTCCTGTAAATACTCCGCCAAATGCACAGCAATCACCTTCTTACACTTCTATAGCCCATATTGTCCCGATATATTTTTTCATCATCCACATCGGTTCGTGGAGACGCCGTGGAAAATCTGAATTGTGCCCTTACCCCAAAGATATTGGCATGCTTCTCATCCCGATAGTAAGCCAGGCTCATATTATCCGTAAGCTCATATTCAAAACCGGCCAAATAATCGTCAGTATTTACGCTCTTTGTATATTGCAGCATAAATCTATCCGACAAATTCTTACCCATCTTGATATTATACACTTCAAAATAATTTTTGTCGCCTGTTTTTTCACTACCAAATACAGCAGTGTCCCTCTCAATGCTGAACAAATCCAAATTCAAGACATTTCGCACTGCGGTTTCCACCTCTGACAAGATGGTCATCTGCAAGCCCACGCTGAACATGGAGGATATTTTACTGGAATCACTCTGATTTGCTTTATACTCACTGCGCAGTGTCAACAGCTGAATAATTTCCTGCTCTGACATTGGCGGAGTAGACATCAGACGGAAACGCATCTTTTCCACCGGCCCGGAAAGACTCACAAAGACTCTGGTGTTACTAATTTTAGTACCTGCCCTCAAGGTAATCGAAGGGTACAGCGTCTCATACCTATCAAACTTGATAACGCCCTCTACCACTTGGAATGGTGTCTTCAGGTAGTTGATAGTTCCCCTCTTTACCGTAATGGCGCCATTGGTATTTGGCCGCAGGGTTGTGCCACCAAAATGAGCATTGCCAACCAGCCGCAAATCACCAAGATTAGCACTAACAAAACGTACACTTTTGCCCAGCTCCACATCAAAATCCAGGGCAACTTCCGGCATAGCCGAATCATCCTCTGGCAAGGTTGGCGTAGATAATACTACATTATCCAAGAATAAATTACCGGAAATTTTTGGAATAACCCGATCGCCGTATACTGTATCTCCAATCACTTCTGCAGGCATATTTTGGCTATCTACAGCAAATTTACTGGTGAGATCACCCTTATAAAATTTGCTCCGCACATCCAGCTTATTTATGTCTGCCTCAAAATGATAGTCTACTGGCGATAAACCATCCAACTTCATGTAGCCGGACATGGAATAACTACCGCTTCCCATTGTACCGTTAAACTGTTCCAGATTAATGGTATTACGCAGCATAGTCAGCTTAATGGACACATTGGTTACAGGCTTTTCTACCCCTTTAATTTTATATGCTCCCTCAGGAACCCTAATCTCCCCGTCAAAGAACGGATGCTGCAAGGTACCGGTAATTTTAACACTACCATCTGTCTCGCCCACAGCCCAGTCAATGTATTTTGAAACCGTAGGGAGCAAGCTAAGGTCAGCGTCCTCCACAGAAATATTCAAATCCAATTCCTTATTAGTGGATGAATCATCCTCCTGCAAAGCTTCCAGCGGCATCTTACCAGTTACAACCACCCGGTTGCTCCTGTTGCCCACCTGCTTGGTAGCTATCATTTCATTAATTATGGATATTTCCTTGTCCTTAACAAGGAAATTACCCTGCAGTTTATCCACGTTTGCGCCATGGACTCCCAAGTTATTTACCAGCAAATTAACGCTGGCTGTAGGATTATGAACATCCCCTGACGCCTCCACATGGCAGTCAATTTTCCCAGAAACTGGCTGGCTATAGCCTGCCGCCCCGGTCACTGCTCCTGCGTCAATCCCATTAGCATCAGCAACTACGGATATTTCCCCATCCAAGTCCACTGTACCCTTGGCCGAAAAATGCCCCTCTGCACCTTCCCGGCCAGACAAACTGGTTATATCAATTACCCGATTGTTCATGGAAGCAACACAGGATACATCATCCAACTGATATTCACCCAGTTTACCATCCTCCACGTAGGCAGACATGTTAACACTAGGATTATCAATCGTACCGCTAATAATGAAATTACCGTACAACTTACCGAAAATTTTATTGTTTTCCCAACCAGCCATAACAGCCAAGGTACGCATATCGCCCTTCTCAAGCTGCATATTGCCATTCAACATTCGGTAATTAATATGATAGTCCGCATTCAGGGTGCACTTTCCCTCACCCTGCTTCACGTACATATCTGACAGGTATATCGTATGATTGCGGTAATCAATATTTCCCGCCACTTCATCAAATTTCTCTCCCCGAATACCCAGAGAATTAGAACGGAGCGTGCCATGGAAAAATGGTGATTTTAGGTTACCTGTAAGCAAGCCTTCAAAATCGAAGGCTCCCTCCATCGGTACTGGCAGCTTACTATTAAAATCATCCATGTTAATATCCCGGGCCACCAGCTTGATATCCAAATCCCCCGCGGAAGTTACTTTTCCTGCATCAACATGGGCTTTAATACCTGGTGATACCACATCAACATTTTTTAAAGTCAACACGTTATCACTATATGTATAACCGCCCCTTATGCTTTGAATAACAATTTCATCAGCATATTTCCCCAAACTATAGGAAAAACTTCCCTCAATATGAGGATTAACCAAGGTTCCGGTAACTTCAATTTCATTGTCAACATTACCAGTTAAAGGAAAATCCAGGTTCAAAGCCTTCAGCATGTTTTCCATCCGGGCACCCTTGGTAGAAACAATCAAATGCACCCGTTTTTCCCCGGCAAACCCCATAATACCGTTAATTTCCCAGCGGTTTCCTTCTCCCTGCTCAACTATCAGGTTGGAAATCTTTACGCCTCTCAAACTGCCACCGGCCCGACCATGAAGTCGATCAAATGGCTGACTAAACAGGCTGCCTTTTCTGGCCGCAAAAGAAGCCCTAATTTTTGGATCATCTATTGTTCCCTTAAAATGGCCCCTTATATCGCCGTAGCCGGAAATATCAATGCGCGGATCAAGCTTTTTGGCCAAAGACATGTCTACCCCAGCGCCATAGAAGGTTATATCCATTTTATCCCCTGGAACCATGTCACCATAAAAGCCAATCCTGCCACCGGTTGCAAAATGTGCCGAAAAGAAATCCACATGAACGTTGTTATTGGCATAGGTAAATGCGCCCCTAATATCATCAGCTTTAATTCCCTGCCAGCTTACCCCTGAGGAATTAACATTACCCAGCATCTGCACCGCCGGAATATCGTTAATATTTCCTTTCACCAGAAAACTACCAGATACCGTACCAGTTATCTGGCTCAAGGCTGGCACCTCCGTGGATAAGGCAGCCAAAGAAATATTTTCTCCGTCTAGCTTGGCAGTAAAATTCTGGCTCTTGGCATCATAATCACCACTGCCCTTTACGTGCCCACCAAATATATCCGCCGACACATCACCCACAGTTACTGCACCGTCAGCATACCGCACTTTGGCTATACAATTGGAAAATTCATAACCCTTAATTTCACCATTCTTTATCTTTACATCAGCATCCACCGTTGGATTCTCTGCATCTCCCACTACTCGGGCAGAAAATGCCACTGGACCACTGTATGGTAAATTCTTAATCAAGACTCCCGGTTCAAAGCCATCAGAGGCCACAATCAAATCCAGTATTGGCTTGCCTTCTACAAACTTAACTTTTCCCTTAGCCGTTGCTGCCTGGCCAGCCGTAGTAGCCGACATAAATACCTGGGCTTCCTTTTGATCGAATACCAACAGCCCCTTGATATCCTCTACCTTGGTATCCAATATAGTCACCTGTCCATCAGTAAGCTCCAGCTGACCGGTATAATACATGTCTTCACCGCATACTTCACCGGCCACCATTAATTTTGGTATCCGACCGGCAATATCCTTCACTGTATCTTCCGGGATAACGCCCTTTGGAATCAGTGGTATATATTTTTCCAGCTCGGCATTTTGAACCGTTAAATCAAATGTCTGGCGATCTCCCCCCACATTGGCCGACAGTTTTACTTCTGTCCCCTGATTACGGGCCGTTCCCTTCAGATTAATTGCCGGATAGTCCGCAAAATCCAAAACTCCCTGCATATCCTCTACCAGCAAATCCTGCCCATTAAAACCCAATTTTAGGGTTGTATCATCCACATAAACTTTGCCAGTAAATTTGCTCTCACTAGGCTCTTCTGAAATAAGATCAGAAAAATTCCAGCTGCCATCCGGCCGCTGATGAATATCTGCTTCTACCCCAGAAATATACACCTCGCGGATTCCCTCCGAGGCGCTATTTTTAAACATGCTTAAATAGCTGAAGCCCACTTTGGCGTCAGCTACCTTGGCAATCAAATTATCGCTTTTGTCATAGATTGCCACATCCTGTATCTCTATTTCATTAAACGAGCCCACCTTCACCAGTCCGATATCTACCTTGGTAGACAACAGCTCACTGGCCATAGCAGCACCATTTTCCGCTGCCATGGTCATAAAACTGGTGGATGAGATATACCCGTATATTAATGCCACCAGCAACACCATAATAGCTGCTGCTCCGGCCAGCCCCGTAAATTTACGGTTCATGGGTCTCCTCCTAAACGAAAAGTGACCGCTTTCGCCAGTCACTTTTCCCTAAAACAGTGAATACTATTTATTCACTGGCTCAGCCTTAAACTTATTTAAATCCAAATCTACCATTATACCCATAGCCCGGTCCAAATCGGCCTTGCTACTGTTATACTTATACAACGCTTTATAGTAATTGCTATGAGCGGTAGTAAGTTTTTCCTCCGCATCCATAACATCAAGGTTGGTACCAACACCAGCCCCATATCTTACCTGAGCGATTTTATAATCCTCTTTGGCCTTCTCTACAGCTACCTTAGCCGTATCAATGCTTTTGGCTGCAGAAATCAAATTTGAATATGCAGTCTTTACTTCCAAGTCACCATTTTCCCGTGCACTAAGAGCTTCTTCCTTGGCCTTTTCAATAGCAGCCTTGGCCTGATTAACCTTAGCCTGGGTAACATTGTTATCAAAAATATTCCAACTTACTCCCAGTCCCATGTACCAGGAATTTTGGCTGTAATAAAAATCTGACATCTCAGTATCACTGCCAAATGGGTGCTCACCCACAAAAGTTCGGGAAACCTCTCCCTGAACCTTTGGCTTATTACCAGCACCTGCGATATTTTTCTGCTCCTCAGCAATTTTCACCTTATAATCTGCCGCCAAAATATCCGGCCGATTATCCCGGGCATACTGTACACAACTATCCAAGGAGATATCATATGGCTGAAAATCCAGTTCATCCTTTAAATTTAGCTTGGTATCCACTGGCATACCAATAACATTATTCAAGTTGGCTATGGCCACATCATAGTTGTTTTGCGCTGATACAAGGCTAAGCTGTGCATTGGAAAGCTGCACCTGCGAAGCCAGCACATCCGTCTTAGCAACTGTACCAACACTATACTGAGCATTTACATTCTTCAAATGCTCTTCAATTGTATTCACAGAATCCTGAGATACCTTTATCATGTTGCGGCAATTAAGCGCATTAAAATACGCCGCCTGGGTCTTGGCCTTAATTCCCTGCTTGGTGCCTTCAATAGCTATTTCACTGGCATCTAATCCCAAATCAGCTGCCCGCATGGATGCCTCCAGCTGCCCGCCAGTATATATAGGCATGCTTACTGCTACTGTATTTAAGTATAATGATTTAACATCCGCTCTATTTTGAGCAGCTCCACCTACTCGCTGTGCTGCACTGGTCCAGCTTAAAGTTGGCCCGTGGCTACGACGAGCTTCATGGCGCTTCCATACTGCGGAGTCATAATCCGTTAATGCCCCTTTAATAGTATGGTTATTCTGCATAGCCATTTGTACACAGTCTTCGATATTTACATCCATAGTCTCTGCCGCAAAAGCATTACCTGCCACAGATAATGACAAAAGCCCAGCGCAAACCAGGGCTGATATTTTCTTTAAGCGATATTTATTCATAATTCCAAGACCTCCTCAGTCTTTATCATATTAAACCTTTATGAAAAAAAAGTGAATTAAAAAACTATTAAAAACTTCTTCGCAGGCCAAAATACGTCGCCCGACGGTCCCGTTTGTTAATATCATTAATCTGGGTAAAAAGGTATGTATCCTTTGCGATTTCATACTGAAGCCGGGATTTAAGCTTAAATTCATTAGGGTCATAGGCATCCACTGACAGCTGCAGCTTACTGCCCCCAAACAGGTCTACGCCCAAACCAGCCTTACCTTCGATGATACCAGCCCGTCCCCCAAAGGCACCAGAGCGCATACCACCCTGCAAATCCAAATGATTGCCTTCGCCAATATCCGTTAAACCTATCTTGCCAAAGCTGTTTTCATTACCAATGCGCACATCAAAATCCGTTATCCAGTTACGGTTTTTACCACTGTACATGGTTTCTACTCCGCCATTTACCTTAATACCCGAAACTTGCGACATCATCTTATCTGCTTTTTGGGTTAAATTACTGGTATTATGAATTATCGTCTTCAAATCCTGGGCTACCGCCGGGTCAGTAACTACCCCTTCCAATGAGGTAGCCATATTGTTTATTTTTTGGCTGGACTCTGATAAGTTCTTTATGGCTTCTTTCAAATTCTCGGCTGTCTGTCCATCCCCGTTAAAGGTATTAACCATAGACTCAACACTATTGGCCGTCCGGCTCAAACTAGCTGTCATAACATTAAGATTGCGGGCCATATTTTTTATATCATCCTGACTGGACACCGCCATATCCGCCAAGGAGGCCGTCAGCACATTAACATGCGCAGTTACCTCACGTATATTTAAAGAAATGTCCCGGAGGGCTTGTTTGGTTTCCTCATTGCCCATAATCTCATTCATGGAAGCCAGCAATTTTTTTACCTCAGCCAAGGCATCGCTGACTCCAGCCATTACGTTGTCAATTCCCGTTTCTCCAGCGCCATCCACATAGTCATCTGGCTGAAAGCAATCATCCATATTGCAATCCTTATCAGGCTGAATATTGACAAACTTGGCCCCCATGACACCATTGGAGGTAATAATAAAGGTTGACTTACGAGGAATTTTTATATTTTCGCCAATATTCGCCTCTACTAATACTCCATGACCATTAGGGTCTATAGCTTCCACGTTGCCCACTGCTACACCGGCGTAGGCTACGCTGTCCCCTGGCATTAAACCAATGGCCTGATCAAAATTGATATACAATTTGTAGGTTTTGTCACCGCCAAAGCTAAAATTCGTAAGAAAGACAAATACCGCTATAACCAAGGCAATACCGCCCAAGGTAAAGGCTCCCACCTTCACTTCTGTACTCATGGCTGCGCCCCCTCTATATATAAATCCCGAAGAAATGCTCTAACTCTCGGTTCATTAATCCGTCGAAAATTATCTGTTGTATCCACAGCAATAAGTTCTCCCTCATGTACCATGGCTATTCGGTCAGCTATCTTCACCGCACTGGCCATATCATGAGTTACCACCACTGAAGTAACCCCCAAACGCTTTTGGGTAGAAATTATCAGATCATCGATCTTGTCGGTCATTATTGGATCCAGGCCGGAACTTGGCTCATCATAGAATATTATTTCCGGATTAAAGGCAATAGCTCTAGCCAGGCTTACCCGTTTTTTCATACCGCCAGACAGCTCATCCGGCATCATCTTTTCTGTACCAGGCAGCCCCACCACATCCAGCTTTTCTTGGACTATTTCACGGATTTTCTCTTCGCTGTAATCCGTATGCTCCCGCAAACCAAAGGCCACATTATCCCCCACTGACATGGAATCAAAAAGGGCGGAATACTGAAACACCATACCCATGTGAAGCCGGATTTTGTCCAGCTCCTTTTCGTTCATGACTGCAATATCCTGATCCCCCAGCCAAATATGCCCGCTGGTGGGCTTTATTAGCCCAATCATCAGCCTGAGCAGGGTACTTTTTCCTGATCCGGAACCACCGATAATAGCCAAAGTCTCACCATCAGCTATTTCAAGATTTATATCCCGCAGCACAGCTTTATCATTGTATGATTTACAGATAGCATCAATTTTAATCATATTTTTTCCCCGTTAAAATATGAAGCCGGATAACAACACATTAACCATAAAAATAACTATGATGGCACTTACTACCGAACGGGTGGTAGCCTTACCTACCCCTTCGGCCCCCTCCGGTGCCTTCATGCCATAATAACAGCCCAAGGTGGCTATAACGGCGCCAAATACCACAGCTTTTACCAGACCGCCAAACATATCTTTTAGCACTACATAGTCACTAATAGAATGAACAAACTCGTAGGTGGATATCCCGGCGTAGTATTTAGCCACCAACCAGCCCCCCACTACACCGATTATATCGCCGTATACCGTAAGTAACGGTACCATTACCATACAAGCCAGCATTCTGGGTACAACCAGATAACCTGTAGGATTGGTCCCCATCACCCGAAGAGCATCTATTTGCTCTGTCACCTTCATGGTACTGATTTCTGCTGTCATGGCAGACCCCACCCGGCCAGCGGATACGACTCCTACCAGCACTGGTCCCAGTTCGCGTCCTATGGCAATAGCCACAATACCGCCAACGGTAGAGGAAGCCCCCATCTTAATAAATTCATTGGCTATCTGCAGAGTCATTACCATACCAGTAAAGGTTAAAGTCAAGGAAACAATGGGCAAAGAATCTACACCCAAATGGGACATCTGGTTTACCACATGCCTGAAACGAATCTTTACCGGGATTTGTTTTACTGCCTCAATAAACAGCAGCATAACATCGCCCACGAAATATAACAGCTCCAAAACCGAAGCACCAATTACTTCCAGAAACCTAACAAACATTTATTAAGCCTCCACCCGTACATTACTTCTTCTTTTCCACCACTCTAACCGAGGTATGAATTACGTTGTCTATTATATAATCTGTCGCTAGCTTACTTACTACTTCAGCTTCTTTTCCACTCTTTTCAGTTTTCTTGCCCTTCTTGGCATCCTCAATGGCCTGCTTGGCCTCTTTTTCCAGACGCTTAGCCTGTTTTATGGCTTGCTTGATAGCCTCTTTTTGCTGAGCTTCCGTCATAGGTGCTGCCACAGCCGGCTCAATAACAATATCATTATTGTGATTGGATTCCGTCATTTCCTTCAGTATAGCCTCAGTAGAAATGGACTTATCCTCTTCCAGACTGGAATCGCCAGCCTGCTGAGCCAAGAGCAGTTTAGCCACATTGACCAGGCCACCGCCATGAATATCCAAATTTAAAGTACCTGGCAGCTGAGTCTTAGGCACCGTGTATGGTACCTCCAAAACCACCTTTTCTCCACGGTATGGCTTAATGGTAGTAGAAAATATCACCGTTTCTCCCGGTAAAACCTCGCCCTTGGACGGTACAGCCGACAGCAGGGATGCAGTCATCCGCTTACCTTCAATAAAGACATCTACCTTTATATCATAAATATCTGCTTCACGATCCTTGTTATTGCAGATGGTGTTCATGATTTCTGTCATTTCACTGATGGCCGGTTTGCCCACGTCCGAGCTGTTATAAAACATATTGCTGCGCTCTACGCGGCCATCTTCCCCCATATTGGTCCGTACAACGAAATGCACCTTAGCCGTACCATTCATTTCCCGGTTGATGGTCTTGCTCAAAGCATCGTAAACCATGGCAGTAGACAGGGCCGGAACCAGCTCCTCATCATAGGCTACCAAAGAATTATACGAAATAGATTTTGCCAAATCCACATCGTTGATGGTGACAATTACTGGGATATTCTGTGGGAATACTCCCAAAATACCTGCTATACCATCGGCTCTATCCTGATTAATCCGACCAATCAATGAGGTATTATTTCCCAGCTTCATTCCGCTCAGAGGACCATGTACCGTAGAGACAACATCCGACCCTGTCATAAAGTAGTTAACATTGCCCCGGTGAGAAAACGGATGGCCAAAGGCCAAAATACGCTTATCATCCACTGCTGTAACAGTACCAATAGCCCCAAGGCTATAATCCCCCACTGCTGCGGCAACGCCCACGGCACTACCTGGCTCTAAAGTAGCATTATAATTAATTGTATGGGCTCCAGCAAAGGAATTCCACTCACTGGTGTCCTGTATTTTAAAGCCCTTAGCCCCTAATGTTTCCCGGATAAGCTCAATGCCCTTGGAGCTGAAACCAGCTGCCATGAGCACAGCTTTTTCTTCTATTTCGGTATTCGAAGCTACCGGCTCATCCCCCTCATTCTTTATCTCTCCCTTAGGAGCATATTCTGCCTGAGCTGGGGCAGAATTTTCCATTTCTTCCTGTGTTGCCGCTGTCTCTGCTGATGGATCTGACTTAGACTCTTCAGCCTGAGCAGTTGTATCCGCTGTTTTCCCCTTTTCACTGCCCTCTTCCTGAGGGGACTGAACTTCTGGCTCATTTTCTTCTGGGGGAACATAACCCTCCCGCAAATTATCGGCCAAATTAGGATTATTCCAATCCTCTCGCAAATTATCCGCCAGATTTGGATTGCTCACATCCGGGAAGTGCTTAGGATTCATTTTGTTCAAGGCAACTTTTATATCCTTTACCTTTTGGTCAAACTCCTCCTGGGCCTTTTCCGCTTCCTCCCGGGCCTTGGCAATATCCACCTGAGGCAATGACGTCTTGTTCTTGGTATCAGGATAATCCCATATCTTAAGCATATCATCAATAGGGGTTACCATAATTCCTTTATTTATATGCATTTCCTTAATGCTGGCCGACAATGCCCCAGCCAGTTTCCCATTAATATATATTGGGCTGCCGCTCATACCGGAAATAGCTCCACCGGTTTCCTCAATCAAAGGGCCAGAAACATCAATCAAAATCCGGGGCGAGTCCATTTTTCCGCCCCCAATGCGACCAGTTACCTTGACATCAAAGGAGCGAATTTCTCCACTTGGGTCAATAACGGTATAGCCCTTGCCCGTCATACCGTTTTGAATCTCATCCATATGAATAATCTCCGGCAAAGCAGCCAAGCACACGGAACCAGCCAGCAAGGAAATTGACATGCAGGCTGCAATAATTTTTTTCTTTAATTTTAATCTATTTAAAAATTTTCTCACTTATTTCACCTTTGTCCTACAGAATATAGCTCAACAAGTTTATTATAACGCAGTTGTTCAAATTTTTCCATTATATGGAAAAATATTCTTATTAGCGTTTCAACGATGTGGTAGATATCAGAGTGGCATCTTCCACATCGTTATATCCTATCAAAATGAAAAAAGAAAGGGAGCATGGCCCCCTTTCCTTTAATATTTTTTCACTTTCTTACTACTATCAGAGCATTTCCTATTCTTCGTTCGCCACCATCAGATGGTTGATTAACCGTGCGGTCCTTTACCACCATCTCGCTGGAGCCGCCTCCGTCATAATTCACGCCTTTTACAGCCCCATACTTTACCAAAAGCTGCCCCATTTCAGCTAAAGTAGCACCTATACTATGGCTCTGCCGGCCGTCAACTACCAACAGCAATATATTGCCATTTTCCTTGATGCCCACAGCAGTCCGCGGAGCCCGGCCATTGGCTATATCAGCGGCAATATCTTCCTGCTGGGAAGTAACACTTACCACGCCATTCTTCACCAACTGGGGACCTGCACCATAAAAATCAGCATCATCCGCCACTTCTTCTCCCAGAGTTTCACTAATAACTGCCCGATCACCCACCTTTACATTGGCAAAATATTCCTGGGACTTCCCATGAACGGACACAACCACCCCATCTGCTGGTATTTCACTATTCCCCTGGTTGATGGCCTGCACCATCCCCTTACGAATGACAAATTCCTTGCCAAATTCGTTTGTTTCCGTGCGCTGACCGTATAGACCATTGTATAAAATCACCGCATTCTCTCCCCGGGGAGAATTTACCCCCCAAAAAGAAATGCTTTGCCCATGTACTGTAACAGTGCCCTCATAGTTTCCTCGGCCAATATCATAGCTGCCATCCGGCTTTTTTATAAGCCCGGTACGACTTTTATCCACCATGCCAGCTGTAGTGCCATTAATACGCACATCCCCAATCAGGAATTTCCCACTCCAGTCAAAATAGCCACCATTAATCGCGGCAATTGCCTCATAATTACGGGAGATGCTGGACAATCTATCTAACCCCGCCGACACATTGCCATGGGGCAAAACCATTTTTATATTGAATTTTTTCGGGTCAATATCCAGCATATAGGCCGTAAGCATACCACGACTGTCAAAGCGGACATATTTCCCTTGCAGCAAGCCCTCTTCCAGTTTATTTAGTGATTCCTCCTCATATTCGTTGATTAAATCTATGACGATTCTATCAGGATTCTTTAACGAATACACTTTCACTGGAGCCGGAATCTTCATGTCCACAATCAGCTGGACGGTATCACCATAAGTGGCCAAAATCAAGTCCTTGATTGCTCCCCGCTTGGTAGCTGGGGCAGCCTTCATGGCGGTATAAACCCCGTCAACATTTATTACCAATCTGGTATTATTGTTTTCCAAATGGTAATTGTATTTTTTTCCGCTGGTAAGATCCATAACCACCCGGGTATATTTCTTATCGCCCCCTACCCGAATGTTTGTCAGCTCCGTACCTTTATTAGTTCCAGAACCAGGTTTTACCGGTTTATTCGCCGGTTTATTGTTATTCGCTGCTTCTGTGGCAACATTAGGTTTAGGGGGCGTCTTGGCGGCCCCATAGGCATCATTGTCTAAGCCAGTAATATTTATTGTAAGCACCATTGCCACAGCAACAGCTACTATTTTTTTCATCTTCACTGTATCACTTCCCATAAAAATGGACTGTTACGCAAAAACGCAACAGCCCCAATATATCAACGCTTTTGTTCTTAACCCTTGGCCTGACGTTGCTGCATTATCCGCTCCGACATATCATGCCGGGCCTTGTCCTCCAAGGTAAGCTGCTTATAAATCACATCAGCCAAACCTACACCACCGGCTGCTGACATCTGATTAACCATTTCTGTATCCATCATATCCTGCCATATTTTCTGGGCATTGGAGGTGCCAAACAGACTATCATCCGGCACCGTACGACGCATTTCCCGATACATCATATTGAGGAACATAGCCTCAAAGCCTTGGCAAGCCTCCCGCAGCTTCTTATCATAAGCCAACTGCTCTGGAGTCATTGACACTTTATCCTTAATAGCCTTGGCGGCATTTTCCTTCTGAATGTCTGTAGCGTTTTCCAAAGCCTCCGAAGCTCTCTGAAGCTGTTCGGCAAACCCCTGCGCATCCTTTACCGCCTTTGCGCCCTGATCATTGGCCTGTTGAGCCATGACCCAGTTGCTGGTTATATTATCAATCTGCATAAAAACACTTCCTTAGATAATTTCCAGTTCGGCATGAAGAGCTCCTGCCGCTTTAATAGCCTGCAGAATAGAAATAATATCTCTTGGAGTAGCTCCTACGGAGTTCAGAGCTCCCACAATATCATTTACATTGGCTGTTGCCGGCAAAACGATGGAATTTGCTGTTGCATCCTCCACCTCGGTCTTTTCTTCCTTGGTAACAACCGTACGTCCCATACTAAATGGCTCTGGCTGATCAATTTCCGTTTCCTTGGAAATCTTTACGCTTAAGCCCCCCTGGGTAATAGCGATACTGTCAACGGAGACATTACCACCCATAACAATGGTACCAGTACGCTCATTAACTACAACCTTGGCCACGTTGTCCGGAGTTACATAGATATCTTCCAGACTGGCTACAAAGCTCACCACATCGTTACGATAATAGGCTGGAACAACTACATCAACCCGCCCCGGATTAGCTGCCTTGGCCACATTACCATATTGGCGGTTAATAGCATCAGCTATCCGACTGGCTGTAGTAAAGTCCGCTTTGGACAAGGACAAGGACAGATTGCTGCTTATATCAGCCATATCATCCTCTACTGTGCGCTCCACAATGGCACCATTCGGAGTTGTCCCCACCGTTGGGAAATTCTTTTGGGCACTGCCATTGCCCCCTCTACCGGCCACAAAACCACCAGTAGATACTGCGCCCTGGGCTACCGCATAAACATTACCATTGGCCGCCTTTAAAGGAGTCTGTACCAATGTTCCCCCCTGAATACTGGTGGCATCACCAATGGAAGAAACAGTAATATCGATATTGTCACCCTCACGGACAAATGGCGGCAAAGTTGCTGTAACAATAACGGCCGCCACATTCTTCGGTTTCAGGGTGGCTGTATCAATAGCCACGCCAAAGGCCTGCATCATGTTGCCAATGGACTGCATTGTATTAAGCATCTTATTGGAATCGCCAGTTCCGTTAAGGCCTACCACCAAACCATAACCTACCAATTGGTTAGAGCGGACCCCTTGTACCTTGGCAATATCCTTTATTCGGGTGCTTGAACTGGCTGCAAACACCACACTCATTGTCAACAGACACATACACAATGTCAGTGACATTATCTTCAAAATGCGCTTCATCACAAATCCCCCACGCTGATTCATTAGAACAGAATATTGAAAATCTGGGTAAGAATGCCCTGTCTCTGCTTGGCATTCAATGGGCCCTTACCATCAAACTTCAACGTAGCATCGGCTACCTTGCTGGACGGAATGGTATTTTTAAAGGTAATATCCTCTGGACGAACAATTCCCCGCAAAGTAATCTTATGTTCATTTTTGTTGTTCCAAATGGACTGTGTTCCTTCCACAACAAAATTGCCATTTTCCATGACCTCAGTCACTGTCACTGTAACCGTACCAGTAGCCGTATTAGTATCAGTAGCATTGCCGTTAGCCTTAAAATTATCTGATCCGCTGGCACCGGCCGCCATCAGGAAGCGGAACACGCCAGTTCCCGCATTGATATTCTGGGAACCAGATTTGGAATTGGACGTCGATTTGGTAGTAGATGTTGTCGCATTTTCACTAATAAGGATGGTCAACAAATCTCCTACCTGAGATGCCTTACGATCAGTAAACATATTTCTAGCCCCGTCACCCCACAGACTCGCTGCGCCAGCAGTTTCCGGAGCCAACAATCCTATCTGAAAAAACATTATCCCTGCCATCACAACAGAAAAAATATATTTCATAAAGCTCACCCGCCTCCAATTTATAACTAAAGCTGCTATGCAGCCACCTCAACATTATTTTCATCAATAACCTTGGCTCGTATAACCTTGCCAGAAAGAACATTTTTCACGGATATATACCGGTCCTTACGACCATTTTCCATGGCAACACCTTCAGCGCTCACCACTATACCATTCACATTGGCATGTATATTCACCTTGTCCCCCCGCATAATGCAGACCGGGAACTGAATGACATGGTTGTTTATTATCTGCCCCTGGCCAATGCCCTTTATAGGTACCTTGCCAATGACCTCATTAACATCCGTGTAGTACTTCCAATTAGCTCCCGTGTCTTCCCGCTCTTCAATTTTAACATCACTGGCGGTAAGGACCTGATCCTGACGCAACTGTTTGGCAGCCACCACCATGTTGTCATAAACGCGAATTCGCATGGAACACTTCACCGTGGTGTATTTCCTGCCATTCAGCAAAACGTCCAGATTCACCTGGGTACCCTTGGCAAAACGTATTCCATTGGGAATACTGCCTGAATAGGTAATCTTCCCCTCCGGGAGTCGCAACCCCGCCGGAACAATTATTGGTTCAATAGTATGGCGGCGTTCTTCCCCACCCTCAGCCATGGCAGCATCAATACATATGATAGCCTGCTGAATAAAATTTTCCCGCACCACAACCTGGGGCAACTGAGCTGTAGGCTGTACCGACACCCCGGCGCCCTTGGAAACAGACACTGGAAACAAAACAACTATTACCAATAAAAGTTTAACTAAAGTTTTCATCACCGTTTCAAACCGTTAGCAATTTCCAACATAGAGTCAGAAGTGGTTATCGCCTTGGAATTGGACTCATAGGCTCGCTGTGCCACAATCATGTTTACCATTTCATCTACTATCTGAACGCTGGACATTTCCAAAGCGCTCTGAATAAGGGTACCTGTACCATCAGTACCTGGATTATTTTCTAATGGCTCACCGGAGGCCTCAGACTGGATAAATAAATTCTTACCAATGGCGGTCAAACCAGCCGGATTTAAAAATCTGGCCAAAGTAATCTGCCCCACTACAGTGGAAGTACCACCAGCTGGGGTGTCAGAAACCGCACCCGTAGACGAGATAGCAATGCTGTCACTTGGTGCATTGGCATCAAATTGAATGTTGTTAGTCAGTGGATAACCTTCGGTAGTTACCAGATTACGGTTGGAATCCAACTTAAAGGAACCATCTCTGGTATAGGCTGTAGTACCATCCGGCAAAAGAATCTGGAAGAAGCCTTCACCTTCAATGGCAATATCCGTAATATTATCTGTAACCTGAATATTACCCTGGGTAAACACACGGGTAGTTGCAGCAAATTTGGTACCCAAGCCTATCTGCATAGGGGTTGGGAACTGAGTACCATCGCCACTTTCTGCACCACCAGCCCGCAAAGTCTGATAAATCAAATCCTGAAACTCAGCCCGCTGAGCCTTAGCACCAGTAGTATTTACGTTAGCAATATTGTGAGACAATACATCCATCTGTTTCTGCTGGCCCTTCATGCCGGAAGCCGCAGACCAAAGTGATCTCATCATAAGGCATTTCTCCTATCTGCAAACACAACGTTAAAAACGCTTCACTAATATATTATCGTAAAATCCTTAAAATAAAATTAGGATTTAATTACATATTCCGACCGACTTCACTGACGGACTTCTCCAACATAGAATCCTGAGTGACCACAGCCCGGGAATTAGCTTCGTAGGACCGATAATTGGCAATCAAGTTTACCATTTCCGAAACCACATTTGTATTGGAGCGTTCCAATATTCCCTGCTGAATTTCTCCTGTAGCATTGGTTCGACGTGGATTATTCCCGTTAGGGCGATATAGGTTATCTCCCAGCTTAATCATTGCCCGGCGTCCGCCTTCAAATTGGAAGAGTCCAAGCCGAGCCACCGGATTACCATCAGCAGTTATATTACCGGTTGCGCCCACAATAATTGTGGTAGCTTCCTCCGGAATATCAATCGGGCGTCCTCTTTCATCTAATACGTTGTAACCGCTGACATTTACCAGACGGCCACTGGAGGAACGGTAGAAATTGCCATCCCTGGTATAACGCTGTCCCTGAGGAGTATCTATCAAGAAGTATCCCTCGCCAGAAATGGCTAAATCAAAAGGATTGCCAGTGGTCTGGAAAGATCCCTGAGAAAAATCTGTCGCCACTTCATCTACCTTGGAACCCATCCCCAGTTCACCAATTATTGGAGCATTCTGGTACAGGGAAAATCCCTTAAAGGTAGTCACATCCCGTTTTTGCCGGGATAAATCGTCAATTCTGTGCATCAGCATCGGCTTAAAATCGCTGCTTACTGCATCATCTCTCTTAAATCCTGTAGTATTCGCATTTGCCAGATTATTGGCAATAACATCCGTGCGACAGGATTCTGTAATCATCCCTGTAGCTGCTGTATATAGTCCGCGCCACATAAAAAAGCCTCCCTTTACTATTTACGCCAAAAAGACATGGACTTTTTATCTTCAAGTTTATCAATATTATCCAGAGCCTTACCTGTACCAAGAGCCACGCAGGACATGGCATCATCCGCCAACCCAACTGGAATCTTGGTCTCCTGGTGTAAAAGCTCATCCAAGCCGTATAGCATTGCACCACCACCGGTGAATATTATCCCCCGATCCACAATATCGGCAGCCAGTTCTGGTGGGCATTCCTCCAAAACCTTCTTTACGCAATCCACAATCTTACCCACTGGATTAGCCAAAGCTTCCGCCACCTGATCAGTGGTTATCTCCACTAACTTTGGCAAACCAGACAAAAGATTACGTCCTTTGATTTCCATCTTGCCATTTCTGGCACCAGCATAAGCGGCTCCCACATTCATTTTTATTTCCTCGGCGGTCCGCTCACCAATCATCAAGCTAAAGGTGCTCTTAACATAATCTATAATGGCCTCATCAAAGGCATCTCCCGCCGTTTTTATGCTGGCACTGTTTACTATACCACCAAGGCTGATAACTGCCACATCAGTAGTACCGCCACCAATATCCACTACCATGGAGCCGCAAGCCTCAGAAATATCCAGACCCGCCCCCAAAGCAGCAGCCAAAGGTTCTTCAATAAGGAAAGTCCGTCTTGCCCCAGCCTGTTCAGCAGCTTCCTGGACGGCTCGCTGCTCTACCATGGTAACCCCTGATGGCACACAAATCATAATGCGTGGGCGAAAAACAAAACTATGTCCGATAACCTTTTCAATAAAATATCTGAGCATTGCCTCAGTAATATCATAATTGCATATTACTCCATCCCGTAGCGGCCGAATGGCCACAATGTTACCAGGAGTCCGACCAATCATTCGTCTGGCATCTTCGCCTACTGCCAAAACACGATTTGTATCCCGATCCACAGCTACCACTGATGGTTCCCGCAGAACAACTCCTTTTCCCTTTATATAAATCAAAACATTTGCCGTTCCCAAATCAACGCCAATATCCATTGACATGCCAAACATCTATTCATCTTCCTTCCCCAAAATTAGCATAAAGGTACAGCACGCCCATTTATACTGATACACAATAACTATATAATAAAAAGGCAAAGTTTACAATCAAAATTTCCAAATAAAATTGGAAGTGGCTACTTATCGCAGCCACTTCCAATAAAACTGTTATTCCTCTGTCAATCTGAGCCATTGCACACAACTTCCCATGGCAAACCAGAAAAATTTCATTACTATGCTGTCACCCATGGTATATTCCGTTACTCCTTGCAGCATGATACCCAAAAATACTGCCAGCATAAGCAAATAGGCAATATTTTTTTTCTTACGCCAGCCGTTAAGACAATAGACCACCGTTCCCAGCCACCAAATACATAGAGCAATTGCCCCTGGATAGCCGGTTTCAGCCAAAACATTGTAAAAATTATTATGGGCATGACCAAGATTTCTGTAGTGGGCTTCCGGCAAAATATATTTTTCCTGATAGTTTTTTTCAAACCCACCGTAACCAACCCCTGTTAGAGGATAATCTGCCACCATATTCCGGGCACTTTCCCATAAAATAAGACGTTCATTGGAGCTACTATTAGACGTTGGATTAACTATAGAAGTAACCCTATCAGCCATCCATTCCACATTATTAACTACTACCCCTACCCCAAGAGCCAGAACCAATAAGAAAACCAGGGCTTTAACCTTGGATTTAGCAAATAAAAACAACGTTACAGCCATGGTTATAGCAATGGCCAGCCAGGCCCCCCTGGTATTATTATATACAGTACCAATAACCGCAATAAGCATCGCCATCCAAACGCAATATTTCCACTTTCCTTCGGTTTTTGCCCCCAAAAGAAACAGCACTGGCAACCACATGGAGTTAAACCCTGCCGTCATCATAGTTCCAATCAGGCCTGGTGTTCTATGACCTTTTGCATAATCGCCGCCAATAACATGCCACTGAATAATAGAAGATAAATTGTTAATCAACATTGATGCCCCTGCCAAAAAAACCAACCAAATCAGTTGTTTTTTCTCCCGCACAAACATTACTACCAACAAGAAAGGCATCAAACGATTCACATAATGGTTAAACAATACATTGCCACTATGAACAATATCCGTAGAAAAGATACTGACCAACAAGAAAACCCCTACCATCAAAAAGAATGGTCCTGACAAGGCTTTATCAATTGTCAAAAGTTCCCGCCAATCATCGTGTTTTTTATACAATCGCACCAGGCCTGCCGCAACTGCCAGACCTAAAAAAACATTTCCCCCAGCTATGGAAATACTGGAAAAAAGTGCATAGCCGCATAAAAAACGAAATATCCACTTTTCTATCCCTATTATTTTCTCGTCGAAATTTACCTGCAACATCAGAAGCACCCCATTGTTGATACGAAAATCCGTTACCCGCCCCCCAGGAGCGAATAACGGATTTCTTTTTTAGTTTACTATTAAATTTTATACCAAAACAGAATGGTTAGCAAGTATGGCACTCATCATAAATGCCTGCTTCTTTCAGCTTCTTTACTACAGTCTCACCCATAGTGGCCACAGTCTCAGCTACCGGAATCCCTACTGCATTCAAAGCCTTGATCTTATCTGCCGCAGTTCCCTTACCACCAGCGATAATAGCACCAGCATGGCCCATGCGTTTACCCGGAGGCGCCTGTACACCAGAGATGAAGGCAATAACCGGTTTCTTCATATTTTCCTTAATCCACTGGGCAGCTTCCTCCTCAGCAGTGCCACCAATCTCACCAATCATCATAATAGCCTTGGTTTCATCATCCTCATTAAAGAGCTTCAAGGCATCGATGAAATCAGTCCCCTTAATAGGGTCACCGCCAATACCAATGGCAGTGGTCTGACCAATACCGGCACTGGTAAGCTGGAAGGTTGCCTCATAGGTCAAGGTACCGGAGCGGGAAATAACTCCCACATGACCCTTCTTATGAATGTAGCCAGGAATAATACCCAGCTTAGCCTCGTCAACAGTCAAAATGCCTGGGCAATTTGGTCCAATAAGGCGAGTCTTCTTGCCTTCCATATAACGACGAACCTTAATCATATCCTGTACTGGAACGTGCTCAGTGATGCACACTACCAAATCTAAGCCAGCTTCTACACCTTCCATAATGGAATCTGCAGCAAAGCGAGCTGGTACGAAAATTACTGAAACTGTAGCCCCAGTAGCCTTTACAGCATCTTCAACTGTATTATATACCGGTACACCCTCCACAGTCTGGCCAGCCTTACCAGGAGTTACACCAGCCACAATCTTGGTACCATAATCCAACATCTGCTTGGTGTGGAAGGCTGCCGTCTTACCCGTGATACCCTGTACAATTACCTTTGTATCTTTATTAACTAAAACACCCATGTCAGCAGACCTCCTTAGTTCTTCTTAGCTTCTTCGACACGCTTTACAATATCCTGAGCGCCGCCCTCCATAGTAGGGGCCATAAACACGTTCTTCACCGGATTATCCGTCAAAATCTGACGTCCACGCTCAACATTTGTTCCCTCAAGTCGAACAACTACAGGAACTGGAATGCCAGCCTGACCAGTTTTCTCTGCAATAATCTGTGCAGCCTTCTGAATACCCTCAGCTATTACATCACATTTGTTGATACCGCCGAAGATATTAACGAAAATGCCCTTGGCCTGACCGCCATCCAGCATGATCTCAAAGGCTGTAGCGATCTTTTCCGGAGTAGAGCTGCCGCCTACATCCAGGAAGTTGGCTGGATTACCACCATAGAATTTAAGAATATCAACAGTAGCCATGGCCAAGCCCGCACCATTTACCATGCAAGCTACATCGCCGCCCAAATTTACATAGTTCAGGCCTTCATTGGAAGCCCACAGCTCTTTTGGATCCTCCTCAGTTTCATCCCGAAGCTCCACAATATCCGGATGGCGGAACAATCCGCTGTCATCAAAGTTCAATTTGGCATCCAAACAAATAACATCATTCTCGGCAGTAACAACCAATGGGTTGATTTCCACCTGGCTGCAATCCTTGCCGATGAAAGCCGCGTACAGCTTAATCATAATATCGGAAGCCTTGCGAATAGCCTCTGGCTTGAAATTCATCTTGTAGGCCATGCGGGTTGCCTGGAAAGGTGCCAAACCAATGGCCGGATCAATATATTCCTTAATAATCTTTTCTGGGGATTCAGCTGCAACTTTTTCAATCTCCATACCACCCTCTTCGGAGCCAATCATAACGATTTTAGCAGTGGTACGGTCATTTACAAAGCTGAGGTAATATTCCTTTTCAATGTTGGAACCTTCCTCTATAAGAAGACGATTAACTTTCTTTCCCTCCGGACCAGTCTGATGGGTAACCAAAATTTTGCCCAAAAGCTCGCTGGCATACGCCTTAACCTCGTCCAGATTCTTGGCAATCTTTACACCGCCAGCCTTTCCACGGCCACCGGCATGAATCTGTGCCTTAACCACAGTCACCTTTGCATTAAGTTCCTTAGCCGCACTTACAGCTTCATCAACGCTGAATGCCGGCTTTCCGTTTGGCACATTAACGCCAAAGGATCTCAGTACCTGCTTGCTCTGATACTCATGAATGTTCATTTCTTTTGTCCTCCCATATTTATTTACCCCGAAAAGTAATTAATACCTAACTACCATGTATATCTTATTACTTTTTATATTGGTTGTCCATCTTTCTTGCACTATTTAAGCCCTTCTCCATAGTTTCCTTACTATAAAGAATATTTGCAATCTTTATACGATTTTAAGCTAATTATCCATAGCTTTTTCTTCATTCTTACACGCGTGATTATTGCATTTTTATCTATAATAAACCGCATTTATCAAGTCATCTATTTTTTAAATTTTTTTTAATTTTTTTGAAAATAAAGAAGGATTTTTAAAAGTTTTAGTGAATTATAAGCCATGTAAAAGTTGTTCTATGACTTTGGAACAAAAATTCATGGGCATAGAGCTTCAATATTATATTTTTATTTTTTTGGAGGGGTATTATTATGAAGAAAAAAGCTTTGAAGGCTGCCGTTTTAGGTTTAGCACTTAGCGTTTCCGCAACTGCAATGGCAGCAACTGGCATGTCTGGATTGACTCCATTGCCTGACAGACCTGAGGACAACTGGAAGCAAATGTTGCCAAAGAACTCTTACAAGCTTGCTGAGGTTCACAAAGTAGAAGGCCGTCAGGGTGTTGCATCCGAAGGTGACTATTTCTGGGTTTCCGGTTCCAAGACTCTGGCTAAGTATGACAGAAACTGGAATCAGGTAAAGATCAACAAGACTCCATTTGATGGTTACAAGATTCCTTCCAACCACATTGGCGATATCGATGTTTACAACAACGAGATCTATGTAGGCGCTGAGAACTTCATGGACGGTGTTGGTAAAGACATTCAGGTTGCTATCCATGATGGTAACACCTTGAAGTTGAAGAAGTCCTTCGCATTCGAGCCATCTTCTGGTCAGGAAGAGTGCTCCGGCATCGCAGTTAACCCAGATACCCAGACCGTGTGGATGTGCTCTTGGGTAGGTGAAGAGTCTGGCCGTTATCTGTATGAGTATGATCTGAAGTCCGGTAAGTATCTCCGCAAGGTACATCTCCAGGCTCCACCTCAGTGGGTACAGGGTATGGCTTACTTCGAGGGTTCCTTCTATCTGACCGCTGATGATGGTACTGCTGATGAGATCGAGCCAGACCATCTCTATCGTGTAGACATTAAGCCTGGTATGTCCAACGCTCCTGTAGTTCTCGAGAGAACCTTTGATGATGTTACTTTCCAGGGCGAGATCGAGGGTCTGACCTTTGATAAGAAGAAGAGACAGTTCCTGCTCCACTACAACCGTGGTTCCCGTATCGTTCTCGGTATGGTTAAGGGCTACTATCCTGGTTATACTTCCGAGATTTCCGAAGTATTCGTTTACGACATTAAGTAATTTGTCGTCACAAGCGAGGCTTAACCAAAAAAATTATAGGAGGTCGCAACAGCGACCTCCTATTTTTATTGCTTATTTACATTTCTGCAACCAGTCTTTCCAGGCACTCATCGGTACTCATTGGCTTGGCATAATAATATCCCTGCACCACATTACAGCCGATGCTCTGCAAAAATTCCACCTGTTTTTCCGTTTCTACACCTTCCACAACCACATCTATCCCCAAATCCTTGGCCATCTTGGCCACGCTCTTCATTATGACCACTGCCCGGTTGGAGGTTTCCACGTCCTGAATAAATTTCATATCCAGCTTCAGGACATCCACCGTCAGATCCTTCAAGATATTAAGGGAGGAATATCCACTGCCAAAATCATCCATCAACACGGTAAAACCACCATTACGCAGCTTTTTCAACACCCTGATAAGTTGGGAAGGGTTGTCCATATACGCTGACTCAGTAATTTCCACCCGAAGCATCCAGGGCTCCAGATCATACTTTGCCAATAATGACTGCATATAATCCACAAAGCTCTGGTCATACATATTAATTCGGGAAACATTTACTGAAATCGGTACCACGGACAAGCCATTGTCCCGCTGACGGCTTAAAAACCGGCAGGCAGCCCCCCAGGCGAACCTATCCAGCCGGGTAACAAACCCGTTCTTTTCAAACACATGGATAAACTTGCCCGGGCTCATAAGCCCCTTTTGCGGATGATGCCAGCGAATAAGTGTCTCCGCTGAAACAATTTTATTTTTTATGGTGTCATATATAGGCTGAAGATAGATACAGAAGTTATTGTTATCCATAGCCCCTTCCATATCCCGCACCAGCATCTGTTCTTCCATAAGGCTGGTGCGTAGCTGTTCATCATAATAGGCAAAGCGCTTGTTGTAATTTCCCTTTACCGTATTCATGGCCATGTGAGCCCGATCCAGCATTTTATTGACGGATAGATAGACATTATCCACCAGAAATACGCCCGCGTAAAACATGATGCTTCTATATACAGCCAAGGAACGCATCACAGCATCCAGTCCCTGAATAATTAGCTCCATGTCCAAGGAATCCTCTGGCAGACAAAGGGCAAATTTATCCGCGGACAAGCGGGCAGCCAAGCCCCGCTTGCCAGCCACGGTTTTAAAGTAGGCTGCCGCCGTCTTTAAAATCATATCGCCGGTTTCCATGTTAAATAATTCATTGATTACCTTAAAACAATTGATATCCAGATAAACAATGCAATACTTCACTGACCGGTTTTCCTGCACCAGCTTAGCCGTCTTTTCCAACATAGTTTGGTGATTGTATAAGCCCGTTAACCGATCCGTCTCAATGATGCTCTGCATGGCAGAAATCTTTTCTGCCTGGGCTTGCTGTCTGACCTTGCGCCACTCGTTTTCCTGCCGGGCCATTACATTTCTTACCCGTAGCTTAACAACGATTGGATTGTACGGTTTGGTAATATAGTCTGCCGCCCCATTTTCCAAAGCCTGGACTTCACTGCGTACCACATCCTGGGAAGTGGTCACAATCACCGGTACATGGCTAAACCGAGGATTTTTGTGCAGTACCCCCAGCAGCTCCATACCATCCATTACTGGCATCATCAAGTCCAGCAGCAGGATATCCACCTTGCGGGATTCCAAGATATCCAGGGCTTCCTGACCGTCAGAGGCCTCCAAAATCTCATATTCATTCTGGAAAAATTGGGATAAAATGGCTCTGTTAATCTCCACATCATCGACGATGAGCATTACCCTTCTATCAGTCATTTTCATCACCACATCTCTCTAGGAGAGCTATCTCCTAATCCTGGCCGAAGCCTCCCAGCTCTTCCACCCGTTTTTGAGCCTGGGCAACCCGATCATAATCATTATAAGCCGCATAAACTAAGAATTTCTTGTATGACTCCAACTCGTTGGCAGTATCCTTTAAAGCTGCATAGGACTGGGCTAAATTGTAGTAGGCATCGGAAAACTCTACATTGCATTCCAAAGCCTTTTTGTAAAGCTCAATAGCCACCTCATGATTACCCTGCAAAAACTCCACATAACCTTGACCGTTATACACCTCCGGGTGACGATCATTTACGATCAAACTGCGGTCGAAATACTCCTTGGCCTTGGCATAATCCTTTTTATCAGTGTAAAGTACCCCCAAATTATCCAAAGAGGCGAAATCCTGCGGGTTAGCCTGCACCACTGTCTCATAGTCCTTAATGGCGTTTTCCCCATCCCGCACCTGAGTATAGAGGAATGCTCTGGTGGCCAGATATTTCATATTGTCCGGCACCAGGTTAAGGGCTGCATTAATATCTTCCATAGCCTGATCATGCTTACGCTTGCGGATAAGCAACATGCACCGGCTGTAATAATAGGTTGAGTCATCCTGCTTCAGTGAAATGGCCTTATCATAATCCTTTAAGGCATAATCATCCCCCTGGAGCATTTCAAAGGTTACTCCCCGGCGGTAATAGAACACCGGATTGTTGGGTTCCAAATCAATAGCCTTGGTCAGATCCCGCATGGCATCGATGGTTTCCCCCTTATTACCATAGGCAATTGCCCGCAGGCCATAGGTCTGTGCATGATCAGGGGCCAGCTCGATAGCTTTGGTGAAATCCCCAATGGCCTCATCAAACCGCTGCTGATTAAGATAAATGGTCCCCCGCTGGCCATATAAAGCCACCTTGGAAGGATCCAGCTTTATTGCCCGATTAAGGCAATCCAGTGCCATATCATAATTACCGGTGCGCATATGATTGATACTTTCGGTGTACAGCTGCTTTACGCTATCTGCCTTAGCCGTATCATTGGCCAGTGCCATAGGCTCCGCCAGCAGCATCCCTGCCACCATAACCACCCCGGTAGTTTTAATTAACTTCTTCAATAAACCATTACTAATCATAAATAAAATGCTTCCTTTTCTGAAAATGTGTACATAAGATACCATTTATCTAATTCAACAAAATTTTATTTTTTCCTGCAAAATAGTTCTTATTATGAAAAAGACTCTCGTATCCGCATTGACTACCGCTCTGGTAGTAGGCGCTGCATCCACTACTTTTGCAGCTGCTAATCCTTTCTCCGATGTTCCAGCTGACCACTGGGCATACGACGCTGTAACCGAGCTTCAGGCTAAGGGCGTTGTTAATGGTTTCCCTGATGGCACTTATCGTGGCAACCAGAACATGACCCGTTATGAGATGGCTCAGATCATCGCTAAGGCTATGGCTAAGGTAAGCGCTCCAGCTTCCAATGCTTCCGCAGCTGACAAGGCTATGGTTGACAAGCTGGCTGCTGAGTTCAAAGATGAGCTCGCTAACTTGGGCGTTCGCAT
>Ga0256405_10001838_pt1 | contig 54164 bp, 106 predicted proteins | sample RumenRJG_02DNA_FD_189096 | JGI IMG/M metagenome (GOLD analysis project Ga0256405, IMG submission 189096) | Bovine rumen microbial communities from Lethbridge, Alberta, Canada - RJG_02 | ecosystem: Host-associated > Mammals > Digestive system > Stomach > Rumen | place: Canada: Alberta... | reverse complement strand
TTTAATTCTTTACGCGGTTGATTTATAAAAAGGTTAAAAAAATATTTTTTTATTTTTTTTACTTTTTTTATTTTTCAATTGGATATAGTGTGTAAAGATTGATTTTTAAAATCTTTATATATGGTTGTTCAATAGATGATTGTTATTGAATAATCTAGTTGGTTAGTGGCGTAAAACTGTACATACGCCTTAAAAGTCGGTACTTGCAAAAATACTGCTAACAATACAACTAGGGCGTTCTTTGACGGTTGGACATTGGATGACTGTACGACCTAAGCTCTGACGGTCGTTAAATATTACGGGCTTGGCTGTATAAGGGTTAGCCGCCCCGTTTCCTTTAAAGTTCCTTATATAATCTTTTAGGACGTTGCGCCCATAGAGTTCACAAGCGGTTGTTTGTGGATTGTATGGGCGTAATGCTCAAAAAAATATATATAAGGAGGTACTTACTATGAGTACAAAGAACAATTCTATTTTAAAGGGTATGAAGCAGGCATTGGTTATGGCGCACAACACTAACAATACTAAGGCTATTAGCAAGGATTTTGCAGCTGGTTGCGGTATTGCAGATAACGTGTTTGAGTCATGGGTAGGCTGGATCGAGTCACTGCATTATGCAGTAGCTCCATGGGTTCAGAAGTTCAACGACAAGGACATCACAGATGACGAACTCAAGGAGATTTACGGCAAGGTATTCCCTATCCTCCGCCAGTTAGCAAAGGTTGACGACACTCCACTCTTCATCCGTGAGAGTGATGCCGTAAGAATCTGTGGATTTGCCGCAAAGCATGGCAAGACTGCTAACGGTTCAGTTGATATTCTTGTGGGAAAAGTTGCTTTCCGTAAGGAAATCGAGACAATGCTTGGCATAAGACTTGCACAGAACGAAGTCCTCGTTGAAGATGACTATGATGTCATCGTTAAGTATGAAAAGGCAATGCAGAATCAGGAAAAGGCAGAGAACAGACTTGAGGGCTATGAGCGCAACGGACAGCATGTAAAGGGATTAAAGGAGCAGTTAGAGGAAGCAAATAAGATTTACGCTGATATGAAGGCTGTTGCTGGTATCACAAAGGAAATCGAAGCAAAACTCAAGAAGGAAAAGAAGAATCTTTTCGAGGAATATCCAATTATCACTGGATATATGCAGAGAGTTATTGACCTCGAAGCAGACATCAAGGGAACAGAAGCTAGAATCGAGAAGGCAAAGGAAACTCAGAAGAAGCTCAAGACCAAGTATAAAGAGATTATGGGCAAAATCGCTGAAATCAAATAGTACTGAGCATAGAAAGCAAGTCTCACCTTCGGGTGGGGCTTGCCATTGTGTGTTCAGTCACACAACGAGCAATGGGACAACGGGAGATCCTACCGGAAGCCCGCATAGAGGGATTAGAACCCTCCACCCAACAGGGCGTGTGCGGGACATTGCTCGAAAATGGCGGTTGTGTGGCGGTTAGCCCTACAGCGTGGGCATTTGCTACGTCGCGTGACTGCAAACCAGACCAAAAGGGAAACGAGGTGATACTATGGCACTGGTAAAGGTGCTATGCAACGGCGAAGACCTCACACAGGGCAAAGGCACTGTCATCAACCTTGCGGATGTTCGGAAGATAGAACAGCAAGGGTTCGCTGTTGTAATTATGGTACGATATGAAGGCTAGGGAATCTTCGGATTCCCTCCCTGTAATGCGACTTCCGAAAGGGAACGGTGACAAGTCCGTGTAAACGCAGAGGTCAAGGGAAATCATTGTGTGCAGTTACGAGACTGCCAAAGGGAAAGGAGATAGTTAAAATCGTAGTGTTTATAGAACGCCGTCCACCTAGAGGATGTGATTATGTAAGGGAAATTCGTGCTAGGCTCCATGGATTCCCGGAAACGGAAACGGAAAACGGAGGTAGAAACTATGTGGACTATCAACGAGCTTCTTGACTTGTTTCATCCGGGCAGTTGGGCTATACGCAACCCAAAACTGCACGAGGTAGGGAGAACAATCTCCATGGACACACTTGTGTCTAACTTTGAAATAAGTTATGATAACTTTACAAGGGAAATCACGTTATACGTGACACTATAAAGGGAAATTCCCTTGGCAGTTACGAATCTGTCATTCCTTATGGAAAGGGAAATCAAAATCGTAGCAGAGGGAGTCTGCCGCCACCTAGATAGGGCGTGATCTATGAAAGCCCAAGGGAAAACACTAGGCGCTGTTTGATCTTGGCAAATACAAAGGAAACGGAGGTGGTTGATTGACTCACAACGAAAAGTGGGCAAAATTAATTGCGTTTCTGAAGGTAGACTATATGTTGTCCGAGGAAAGGGAAAGGATAACTGACCCTGTCCGCGACGAAGGGAAATATAATCTACTGTGCGAAACTTGGCAGGATTGCTATGACCTCGCTAAGGCATATCAAGGGAAACTGAAGGGGCAGAATCCCGATTTTCCGTGTGACTGTCACTTAATCAAACTGGTTTTCCCAACGGAAACCGATGAGATTATACTGAGGGAAATCAAAAGCAAACTGGCAAATGCGATTAATAATGCCGATGAAGTAAACATCGACACAACAACCAACGGAAATCTTCGGATTCATTTTGGGTTCGAAGATGTGTACTCACCAAGGGAAGCCTAAACCGGCTTCCCTATTTCATTTGGAAACTATAACGGAAAATATAATTATGACTACGGAACGGAGGTGATTCTTATGCGTGATATCAGTTGGGACGACATCCTTGATTCTATCGAGGAGTACAAAGACACTATTAATTCAGGTTGCTAATGGAAACGGAAACCCTTATTCTATAAACGTAAAAATTAAATATTGACAAAGTGAACCCTTATGATTAGACTAAGGGCGTAAGGTATCTCCGCCTTGCGTCCTTAGATGTAACTATAAGGGAAAGGAGCGCAAAAGGAGGCGATTATATGACCTACGCAATTTTGCTGCAAACGGATTTTAATATGGAAATCCGTGAGAATATTCGCGGTACAAGGGAAAATGAAGTTTTTACCAACAATCGTATTGCGAAAATGTATCCAAAAGGGAAACGAATCAAGATGACGATTAACGGAATCGAAATCGAAGCTATAGTCAAAAGTGTTATCCGTGTCTACGAAGACAGTAGCGCGGTTATCATGTATTAAAGATATGTATCAATAAAGGGAGGTGACTTTATGTATAAGGTAACGACCTACTTAAATGATGACCGTATGCCGTACCTCGTAAAGGAAGAGGTGGCGTACAAGGTAAACAAGGACGACATGTTTGATGATTGCGACAAAGTCTATGAACTTTGTAAGGCAATCCATATAACCGAAAGAGCAACGGAAATGGTACTGTTACTCATTATGGATGCGTCATGTCACTTGATTGCTGTGCAAGAGGTAACGACTGGATCAGCAGACCGCAGTATTCTTCCTATAAGGGAAATCGCACAGACGATGCTGTTATGTGGGGCAACTCGCGGAATAGTGGTGCATAATCACCCATCTGGTAACACAGAACCAAGCGACATAGACATAGTTATAACGAAAAAGTTAACGGACGCACTAAGGCAACTCGATTTATGTATCCTTGACCACTTGGTAGTGGGAAGGGAAGAATATACATCGCTAAAGAAGGAAGGGATGATGGAATGAAATATAGTTATGACAACATAGAGATAACTCCGTATTGGACTGGATACAGAGTATGGTACAGACACGAGAACGGAAACAAAGAACAACTCGGTTTTCAAATGACTGAATGGGCAGCTGAATTACTGGGCAGAGCGCAAGTTGATTTTATGAATGGTAAAGGAGAAAATTAAATGAGAAGAGTGAAAGAATGGGCGAGTCAGTATGACTGGGGAACGGAAAGAAAAATATTGGATGCAGTTATAACAGGAATCGGGCTAGGAATTTGGCTCGATATACTGTTATTGATTGCAGTGAGAATATAGAAGGGAGACGGAAATGGTAAATAACTGGTATCCGAAATGGGTTTATGTTCCTAACGAGGACATAACCGAAGAGAATAAGAGAAAGTATGATATACGAAGAGAAAAATGCTACAACGAGATGAAGAAACTGAAGACAGAGTTAGGACGCGACCTCAACTTTGAAGAGAAACTTGATCTGATGAAAAAGCACAATATATAGGAGGGCTGCTATGGATACAAGAAGATGGAGAAATCATGGAATGCGCGGTTTTAAGAATGTAAACCGAAATGCTGTAAAGCAAAACAAAAAACTCGAAAAAAGAGTAAAAGAACTGGAAGATATGGTTTGTATTCTCATACATACAGTTGCTGATTTGTGCGAAGATATGATGGAAGGAGAGTGATAATATGCACGAACTACAGGAGAAGTTAGAGAAGGCAAAGGAAGCGTTACGGAAATCATATCAGACTGATGACTGGGATTATATCCTAGCGTGTCAACTTGATATAGAGATGGTCAAAAGGGAAATTGCGAGATGCAAGGAGGGGTAACTATGAGAGTAATAAGTGAATATGAAAAGCAGGCTATAAATTTCCTCAAAGCACACAATGCAAAGATGTCTATTAGTCATATAAGTGATGGATTTGGGCACTGGAAGAAAAGCCAAATGACAGGCGGATGGCTTTACAGAGTCCGTATAGATCGAGAAGGGAAGTCATGGACATTCCAGTTTAGCGACAGTTTAAGAAACTATTGGGATGATGAAAGACCTACAAAGTATGATGTACTTGCTTGTGTAGAGAAATATGAACCATACGGAGATGTGTGGGATTTTGCAAGGGATTATGGCTATGAAATCTGTGACAGAGAGTCATATAAGAAAACTGAAAAGACATTCAAGGCAGTGCGAAGGGAGTACAAAAATGTAGTCCGTATGTTTGGTGATTGTCTAGATGAGTTATGTGAGATTTATTAGGAAGGGAAGTGATTCGATTATGATTTTGAATGTATTAAAGAAAATGGGATTTAATTATGCACTTTACGAAAATCTTATCAGTGTAAGGGACGTTAATGAAAGATTGATTGAATTAACGAAGAAGCTAGATGAGATGGGATACGAAAATGACACCTACGGTGCTAGTACAATGTTTGGATGGGAGGCAGCAACTAAGGAAACAGTAAAAGAAATACTAATTACAAACTTTGAATCCGGTAACGGATATATGATGGTTGCTTTTTATAGTGATATTGATGAAGGGAGAAATTAAATAAATGAAGATAAGTGATATTTCAATTAATATGTTAGTCCGTATTAATGACGGTTCTAAAAGCGAAAGAAGATATTGGAACATGACAAAGATGCCAGACCTTATTGGCAGAGTAGGTCGTGTTACATCAACATCATGTAATATCTCTGTAGACATTCCGGGTAGCGATCAGAGTTTTAGATGGAATCCAGAAGATTTAGACCCTATAGACGAACTGAAAGTTGGTGATACAGTTCGTATCAATAACGGAGAACTATCTGGCAAACGTGGATGGGTCGAAAGCATGGACGTTCATATTGATGAAGTTGGAAAAATAGAAAGATTTAGTATAACCGACGGAAGAATGTATTACCGTGTATTCGATTGGTGGTACAACGCTGAAGATTGTGAACTAATAACAGAAGATGAAGAAGGAGGAGAAACATTGGAAACTGTAATGATTAAGGAAAGTAACTTTGTGCTTGACGAGGAAACTATCAACCGCTTAAGTGACCAAGCGGAACATCTGCTCCACAACTATGATTATGACACCACAAGGGAAGCATTAAAGAAAATCTTCTTAGAATGGGCAGATAAGAAGGGCTGGATGGTTGCAGCATTCTCGAAGCATCCGTATTATAACGGAAACTTCCAGATAGTAATTCCAGCTAAATTAAAGCGTCCTATAGATAGAGCCAAGATAATTGAGTTTCAGAACTGGGCAAAAGATGAATATGAAAATTTAATCGCAAAAGAAGAACTGATGATTGGTTTACATACTTATGCGGACTATAAAAAGGCTAAAGAAAGACTGTCTGACCTAGTTGACTATATGAATCCTGCTATGACTTATAAAGGCAGAACATATGATGAAATATCTAACGAATACCTTAGAATGGCTCATAGACTTAACAAAGTTAGAGAAGTACATTCTATGAGTCATAGAGGGAAAACAATTTATATTTCTAGAGAGTCAGCGGATAAATTAACCAGTTTTATAAATGTTATCAATAATATTGATAATTATGCAGACGGAGAGGATATTAAGATTCTCACTGGTAGAAGACTGGAAAGGATAAATAATTCTCTCACTAATGGAGGCTTTAACACGAGAGCACTTGAAGGACAGAAGATAGTTAAGTTTGTGGGTAAACTTCTCAAAGAAGTAGGACTCAACAAGGTAACTAATATTACAACCGAAAGATGGACGACTCCAGACGGAACTGTTCATCAGAGGGAAAAGGATATGGGATATAATTATCACTTCCCACTTCTTGGTGATGCTATCAATCCTCACGACTATGAGAGGGAAATTGTTATATCGTTCAATCCTATTGATTATTGGACAAGTTCCTTTGGATATAAGTGGGCATCATGCCACACCATCGACAAGGAAAACATAAGAGGTGTAGGCAGCAACAATCACCAAGGTTGCTACAGTGGTGGAACGGAAAGCTATATGGGTGATCCATCTACTGTAGTTATGTATGTTCGCCCAACTGAGGAACAGTTAAAGGAAATCGGTGAAGAGGACTTAACAATGGAAGAGCAGAGCAAGTTCAAGAGATGTCTCTTCTTCCTTGGAGAAGATAAGATAGTTCAGAGCCGTGTTTACCCAGATGGTAGAGATGGCGGAGATGAGGGACTTGCCGGACAGTTTAGAGCTATTATGCAAGAAGTTATCTCGACTATTTATGATGTTCCGAATATGTGGGTTCTCAGGAAGGGAACTAGTGCATGCGAAAATGTAATCGATGAGACAGATGCGGAAATTAATTATAAAGACTGGAAAAACTATTCAGATTGTAACGTAAGTTATATGAAGAGAGTTAACGGAAACAGAAATGACAAAATGATTAAGGTAGGTCGTGAACAGATAATCTGCCCGGGTTGCGGAAAGATGCACAGCAATTCGGAACATATAACATGTACAAATTGTTATGAACATAGAGTTGTGATAGGTACTTGTGAAGAGTGCGGAGATGAAATCTATGAAAACTATTATATACCAACAGAAGACGGACATATGTATTGTTGTGGAGAATGTGCCCGAACCGCCGGTTATGTTCAGGCTCTAAACGGAGATAATGAATGGGTATGGGTAAAAGAAGAAGAAACTAGAAGATGTGAATGGAATGGCAACAGATATGTAGAAGCAGACTGGGAAGATGATTCAGTAGAAGTACAATCCACTGGCGCATGGTATCATAATCAGGATGTTTGCGAAAATGATCTTAACATATTCTGTGAGTATAACGGAGAGTGGGAAAGAGCTGAATATGCACAGTTTTTTGCTGATTCAAATATATTCTTCTCAACCGAGTTAACTCCAAAAGAAAACTATATCACAACAGAAGACGGAAAGTATTTCGAAACTGCAGAAGGTGCAGAAGCTCATGGATATGTACTGAATGAAGAAGGCAAGTACATCTTAGCTAATGCTGCATAAATAGGAAAGGAGAAATTAAATATGAAAAAGTTTATAAAGATATGCAAGAAGGAACAGAAAGATTTAAAGAAGTGGCTGGCTAGGTTACTTAAGGCAAAGTATAAGGAAGTCATTAACGAAGATGGATTCCTCTATGCAAGAGGTGATGGGAATACTCCAATCCTATTAACTGCCCATATGGATACAGTACATCGAGAGAAGTGTACAAACGTAGTTGTTGAGAAACACGAAGTGAACACGATAATTAGTTCGCCACAGGGAATTGGTGGTGACGATAGATGCGGAATATGGATGATATATATGATCCTGACAAAGACAAAGTACCGTCCAAGTATCCTGTTTTGCGAAGACGAAGAGATAGGCGGTGTTGGTTCGGATAAGTTCACGAGAACGGAATATATAAAGGAACTCGAAAATTTAAAATATCTTGTGGAACTGGACAGAGCAAACGCAGATGATGCGGTCTATTATAACTGTGGCAACGTAGACTTCGAAGAGTATATTGAAACAATAACTGGATATAAGAGAGACTACGGAAGTTTTAGTGATATAAGTCATCTGTCTCCGGAATGCGATAAGGCAAGTGTAAACCTAAGTTGTGGTTATTATAAAGCGCACACGGTTCAAGAGTATGTAATCTTCGAAGAGATGTTTAACACATTTAAAACAGTAAAGAAGTTATGTGCTGATGCAAAGAATGCAGATGCTTACGATTATCAGTACGAAAATCCATACTCAAGATATTCATTCAAAAATAGTTATTATGACTACTTTGATGATGACTACGAATATGATAGGGGCTACAAATTAAAGAACTACGGAAATGTACATGAAATAGAAGAGGAAGAGTATAAACCGCTTGAGTATACATTTGAGTTCAACTATCTCGATGAGAACGGAGAAGAGCAAGTAGATTACATCAAAGCGAAAACTGTTGAAGAAGCATACTATACATTCTTTGTACTACATCCAACCAGATGTTATAACGATGTGCTGTATTATGAGGATTATAATTTAGCGAGCTAAGAAGGGAGAACGCTTATGGATTTTTTAGATATGATGAATGAAGAGGAAATATTATTAGCACAAGCGAAATCAATAGAGAAGTCACATGAAATAATAGACGCGATGGCAGGCGCTCCATTAATATCCTTGATTTCAGTAGCAACTACAATCTTCGATATAGTAGAAAAAGAAACCGGAACAAAGCCAGAAGAATTATTTAAATTAATGCAAGAAATAAGGGAATCTGTAAAGAAAGAATTAAGAGAAAACACATAGTTTGTGCCTCCATAAAGGGGTGGCAAGGCGGCATCACGCTTTGTCATCCCGAATGGAAGTATAAACGGAAAGGAGGGCAATTATGGAAAGATATACCATAATAACCAAGCATCAAGTCTACGGAGATTATGATTCTGAAGACGAAAGGGAAGTCGAGTTGCGTTATGGGGAACAGGTGTCTAAATTAGAAACTCTCGGCTTTAAGTATGAATGGGGAACAAATTATCTGTGTCATTTCTTCGATTCAGCATTTTTCGATGAGGATACAAATATAACGTCAATTCCTGAAGCAATAGAGTATCTTGCGATTAAAGACGGAGTTGACTTAGTACAATTTTCAAATGGAAACTACGGATTCGTTGCTTACTACAACGGATATAAGAACGGATTCGAGATAATTAGTTAAGGGAGGTGTAATTATGGCAAGAAAAAGTATTGCGCAGATGGAGCGTGAGATTAAAGAATTAACAAATCTTTTATAAGATTGATACGGAGAGGTATGAAGTGAAAAAGGTAAAGGAGGGTAAATAATGGAAACAAGAAATTGGTATCCTAAATGGGTGTATGACAAAAGAGAAGATATTACAAGGGAAAATATGCGACGGTATGACCGTCAAATGGAAGAACTTTTCGAAGCTAGAATGGCAAAGGAAAAGGAACTTGGTCGTAAATTAACTATAAAAGAAGGATATGAAATGAGTAAGGAATATGAATTATAGGAGGTGTAGGTATGATAATAGATATGATACTTGACCGTAAGGGATTTGAAGAAGACGGAGTTATGGATTACTACAACCCAAAACGATTCTACGACATGATGATGGCATACGGAGAAGACGGAGGTAGTGGATTTGCAATAGCAAGAGCAATGGATTGTGGTACGGAAGATGATGTAAGAAGGGAACTGTGCGAATATATTGATAGAAATCAGTACAATCCTGAAATTAAAGATTATATCAATAGTGTTGAATGGATTGAGGGAGGAAATTAAATATGGCAAATGTATATAGAAAAATGGATATGGTTTATGAAGTTACCGCACTTCATACTGCGGTAGATGTAAATGATGATATGTATATAGTTATTGCAGAGTTTCCAGAGATTGATTACGCACTGATATATAGATATACAAATCATCAGCCTTGGGTAGCTGCATGGGGACTTGAGAACATAAAGCGAGGTGAGAGTTGGGCGCAAGGTCATTACTTTGAAAAGCTTGAGCAAGCTATGGAGTACATAAGAATGAAGCAAGGCAAGCCGAATTGGTACAGAATGGACGAAATCGCTACTAAGGCAATTGACAAGCTGATTGAAAACGATCCATATGATGCCGAGGAGTTTCTAAGGGAAGAGATAGACCTTGACCTTGAAGAAGCGCAGTACTTCTGTATAGATGAAACTTTGGATATGATAAAGGGATATGAAGAGGAGGACGAAGAATGATTATAGCCTATACCGACCAAAACGAATGTGATTTTGCCATAAGGTTTGATGACGAAACCAAGGCAGACAAGGTAAAAGAAGCAATCGAAGTTGGTATAAACGCATGGTATGAAGCTGCTCATGATGATATAGAACCTAATGAGTATTGGGATAAGGAATACATAGAGGGATTTTATGCTTGCGGATATGCCGAACCAACAATGGAATTGCTAGATATGTGGGGAATTAAACACGAAGTTGTAGATGTAGAATATGATAACGACGGAAACGTAATTTGTGACGAATTAGTTTAAGGAGGAAGATTGCTAGTATGACATGGAGCAAATATAATAATCCAAACAGAAAGAGAAAATTAAATCGAAAGATGGATAGAACAGATGCTGATATTTTAGCGACAAAGCAAATGTTAAATGATGCGAAAGACGGAAAAGAGATGTCGATAAAACATTATGATGAGTTAAGTGATCGGCTCTGCGGTAAGACAAGTAGGAACATATATAAGGAGAATTAAGTATGACAAAGCAAGAATATCTTAAAGGGATTACACCACACGAAGAATGGTTGAAAAGCCATAATAAATATATAGACGAAGCCATAAAGGAAATGAAAGACTACTTTGATGTTGACAGATTTATTGAAGATAATAGGGAGTTGGCAAGTGAGGTAGTAATACTGAATATACTTGCTGATGCGTTTTATAATAATAACTATCAGCTGGGCGAACTTGAGGATGATATAGCAAGATTCTTTAGTTTGCCTTATGAAAACGTTGTTGAATACAGAACGGAAAAGTTCTGGGAAGAAATAAAGGAGGATTGAATATGAGTTACAACAAGGTGTATGAAGTTTATAAAAAAAATCCAAGTACATTCCCAATGGCAGTTGCATATCTTGCCGACAAGGGATATGAGTTTACCAAGCAGATCACGGACGAGGATATTGCGGAACTTGAGGGAAATGGTTTGATGACTAAGGAGTTTGTGCAGGAGTTAGTAAGGACAGCAAGGGAAATAACCGAAGCAACCGATAATAATGCTGTGGAGATTATTCAATTCTGTGCGGCAGAAAAGATATTTGATACACAGTATTATACTGGAGATTTCGAAGACGATGGATGAGATGATGAGGAGGTAAGCGCTGATGGAGATAGAAACTAAGATAAGGAAATGTTATTTGGTTGAATGTGTTATAGACAATGTTGATACATATTATAAGTCAGAAATTGTCTTTACTTGTAGGGATGACGCTAATGCTCTTAAAGAAAAAATGAAAAAAGAAGCAGAAGAATTTCTTAGTAAAAGAATAGCAGACGAGGATGAAAATATTTGATGGAGGTGATGTTATGACACTTCAAGAATTTTTGGAAGTTAAAGAGTTAGATTTAGATTGTACGGTATATAGCCATAATAGTCCAATCTTAAGTTGGTATGATAACGACCCACGTTATAACTGTACGGTACTTGGATTTGGAATAGTAAGTGAAACAGAGATATACGTTGATATTGATGAAGATGAAGTCAGGGAGATTAAGTAATAAAGATAAATAGATAAGATAAGGAGGGTTTAATATGGGAGATCATTTTATGTTTGACCAAGATAAGATGGTTGACTTCTTCAGTATAAGCAAAGAGGATTTTTTAGCTAGTTATGATTATCTGACGGAAGATGACTATGAAGCAACAGTAAAGGAGGTAATTAAAGCGTCCGCCTATTGGAATATTGGAGCTTGCGAGGGAATGGACGGTACGGAACTAAAAGATATAGTACTTGGTTGTATGATGACCAAATGGTTAATACTTAACGAGATAGGTAGGTGATTATATAATGACAACAGATAGAGTAATAGTAGTACAGACAGTAGGTGCTGGAATTATACCGGAGACACTTGTTTATAATTATTCTGAACGAGTTATGGAAAAGCTGGTGCAGCAAGATATCAATTCTTGTAAAAGGGCTAATGAAAAATACACTTTAGTCATAAACGGAGACGATAGTTATAATTCAGTGGAAGAATTTAATGAGAAGAACAAATATGATGAGGTAACGGAAGTTAGTTTGGAAACGATTGAACAGTGTACTTATTATGAAGTTCGTGACATTATCAGATCGGTATAGGAGGAAATTAAACATGGATAAAACAACTATCAAAACAAGAGAAAAGATTAAGGAACTCAAAAAACTTGTTCTTAAGAAGGCAAAGATTAAAAAGGGTACAGCAACCGACAATATCAAGTTAGGACAGATGGGTTCTTGGGCAATGCTCTTCGGCAACTGCGATTGGTATGTCCCAGAACTTGAAGTGACAATAAAGGGAACTTGCGGTGAGTATTGTCAGGGTTGTTTTAATCCAGAGAATCCAAAGTGTTCCGCTTGTTACGTGACAAAGTCATACGTTAAGTATACAAAGCGAAATGAGGACGGAACAATCGGAGACATCCAGAAGAACAAATGTTCTGTAAAGTTAGGACATGCTTACAGAACAATAGCAATGACAATGTTTCGTGACGACTTACTTCTATCTCTCGACAAGCAACTCACGAGAATGAAAAAGAAACTGGAGGTGGTAAGGATCAACGAGAGTGGCGAATTCACCAACTACGATGACCTTGCACTGTGGTGTGAACTAGCGAGAAGACATCCGGAAACAACATTCTATGTTTACACAAAGAACTACAAAGCGGTTCGCAGAGCACTTATAAATGCGGTTGTACCAAGCAACTTCTTTATTAACATTAGTATTTGGCATCAGCTTGGTATCGACGCTTATCTGGAAATGAAAGATCATCCACAGATAAGAGCATTCGTACTTATAGATGATGAGTGGACTAGAGAAAAGTATTACTCAAAGGGAATCGAAATCTCAAGTATGTGTATGGCTTATGACGAGGACGGCAAGATGAATCACAATGTTACTTGTGACAAGTGCAAGAAGTGCTTCAGCTGCAGCAACAAGTGTGTTGGATGTTTTGAACATTAAAGGAGGTGAAATTAAATGTGGATAGTATATAATAGAGACACAACTTGGCAGCATGGCTTCGAAGTCAAAACGGAACTTGAAGCCATAGAGTACTGCAGAACTTATGTAGGTTACACTTATATTTATGTAGGAGAGTGGAGGATATAAGTCCAATAAATGAAACACATAATTTATTAAAATAAGAAATAAGGAGTTAACAAATATGGATTATAAGGAAATGGTTAAGATAATTGCAGAAGATGGTAGGTCAATTGAGGATCGTAGTAATATAGTCATAAGAGAGATGTGCCGTTTAATTGGTGACATCTGTGATTATGATTATACTGTCAATCATTACAAGGGAGATGGAACAGTGGTTGAAGATAAAAGAAACCAGATAAAAAATAGTCTCGCTTTGGTAATGTCTGACTTTGACATTTATGCAGAACAGTTAGGAATAACGACAGGAGTTGAGAATAAAGTATATAAGAGGCTCAAGAAGTTAACCGATAAAAGAGCGTAGGTTTAAGAGGTCGAGTGGGTAGCGGGTGGGAATATAGAAAGGAGATAATAATATGACAAATAAAGAAGCGGTTATGAATAATGATATTGTGATTTTTGAAGCAGAAGATGTAAATGATCCAACATGGGACATAATCATTAGTGTACTTGAAAAGAATATAAAAGGATTCCACGTTGGTTATGGTAACGGAAATTATGTGGCATTTGCAATACCTAAAGAATTTGAAAGGAAGTGAGTATATGTATGGAGAAGCAAAGATTACACTAAAAAATGGTAAGACATATGTTTTCGACGCAAATAATGAGGATGCTATTTCTGATTTCTTATACGGAATAGTTGGTGACAGTGCTGAAGAAGAACTGTCAGGTGTTCCAACATTTATAGAGGCATCATCTTGGTGTCCAATTGCAAGTGTTGGAGAAGTGTTTGAGCGAAATGATTTTACCATTGAGATTACTGAATAGTTTCCACGTACCCAGCAGTGTATCAATTGACAAACCACGGAAAACGTGGTATAATCGCATAAATTACACGGAGGGAAAATAACATGAACGACAGCGAAAGAATAAGAAGTATGCTCGGAGTTAGCCGATCAGAGTTCAGTAAGAGATATGACATTCCAATTAGAACTTTAGAGGATTGGGACTCCGGGCGTACAAATCCACCGAAGTATGTAATAAGTCTACTCGACAGAGTAGTGCGGGAGGATAAGTTAAATGAATTATTCGCAGCAAGGAACAAGTTACAAAAGGAAATTGAAGATATAAAAAAGTGAGGTGATGTGATTGTTAGGATTGATTGGTGCATTTATATATGGAATGTTTATAGATTATGAATGGGCAAAAGAAGAACGTGCAGAAAAAGAAAGTAGAAGTAGAGCGTTTGTAAACAATCGTAGTTTTTATATTGATAAAAATGGAAGAATGAGACATGCAAACAATGGAAAACTATTTACTCCAAAAGAAATACATAATTTTCTTAATCCTATATCATTAAAAGAAAAATGCGATTTATATGACAATAAAGTACAGGACAGAAATAAAAAGATTTTTTACATGGTTAAAGATAAATTTGATAGACATTATTTTTTAACCAAAGAGGATGCTCTTGAATATATTTCTTATCATGATTTTGCAAAGTTAGATGATAGACTATATAGTATTGTACAAATAGAAAGCGAAATGTTTTGTAATACTGGAACGAAGATACATTTTGATATCAATAAATTTGAAAGGAAGTGATTTTATGAATGGTAGAGAAGAAATGGATTACAAAAATGAACAGTGGATAAAAGAGAAAATTAAAACATGTCCTAAAATACTTGGAGATTATATTGATAGCATAGGAGAAAGCAAGACAAGTTGGAGTAGAAGAAATTATCTTGGATATCTGATTCAGTTCGTGAATTATTTAAAAGATAATGGTTATAATATTGACAATATGGAAACATATAATCAAATGAAACCTTTAGATATCAATAAGTATATGAATTATATTAGTTATAGATATGTTAATGGTAAAAAGATAAAAAATAAAGCAGGAATAAAGGCAGCTAAACTATTCGCAGTATCTGATTTCTTTAAATTTCTTATGGAAAATGATCTAGTTAAATCAAATCCATGCGAAAAGGTAAAGACACCAAAAGATAATATAGAAAAAGAAGTTATTGCTCTTACTCCAGATGAGATTAAAATAGTCAGAGATAATATTACTAATCGAGATAAAGGCAGATGTAAAAAGTATGTAAACAGAGATTTATGTATATTTTTATTAGGAGTGACAACCGGATTAAGAGTATCTGCTATAGTTGGAATAAATGTGTCTGATATAGATTTTAAAAATCATAAGATAACTGTTACTGAAAAGAGAAAGAAAACTTATGATGTAATTATTGGAGAAAAAACATTACAGGCACTTAAAACTTGGATTGAAGAGAGAAAACAGTTATTGTCTGGATATGAAGATACGGATGCTTTATTTATAAGCAAAAATAAATCGAGAATGTCTACAGTATCCGTAAGAAAAATGTTATCCAAAGATACTTACAATATTGATAAACATATTACTCCTCATAAAATGAGAAGTACATGTGGAGTTAATCTATATGAAGCAACTGGAGATATTCTACTTGTAAAAGATCAATTACATCATCAGAATGTAGAAACTACTAAAATATATGTAGGAGTATCAAATGCAAGACGAGAAATGGCAACAGAAAAGTTAAATAATATTATTTAAGGAGATTAAAATATGATTTTAAATGGATATATAATTAACAGTACATCAAACGAAAAGGTAAATAAAATAATAGAACGTATAAAATATATGGGAATAGATTTCTATAAAATAAAAAAGTATTATCCAGTATATTTAATCCAATATAGAGATAATCAATGTGTCTATATAGAATCCGCTGAAGAAATAGATAATTATATGAATATATTGGGATATAGTTTCGAAGGTTTAGTTGACGATATAGACAAGATAACCGAGATAGAAGAATTTGGGAAATATGCTTGTATAATAAATAGGGTATGCAACGAAGAATATAATGGTTTAACCAAGGATTTATTTAATTAAGGAGGGAGGCGATAAATGAAACGAAGAACATACACAATTTCCCAGTTTCTCTGCCCCGAATGTCAGAACGTAATACCACTACCACGAAAGGCAAATAGAAGCAGAGAGAATGGACACATTAAGGATCTATACTGTCCTTACTGTAATAAAGTACAGAAAACAATTGAGTACAAGGACGGACAAGCAATCAGAAACATGGACGGAGAGGAGGTATAGAATTACTAATAAAAGTATAAATTAAATTATTGACAACCTGATACATGTATGATATATTTAAAGAAGTCAAAGAGTATGTTACGCGCTTGGTGTTAGACTCCCCCTCTCAACACTGGGCGCGTATCTACTATCAAGAGTAAAAGAGGAAATTAAAGCGGAATGAAAGTAATACAAAGTGGTTTGCGAAATAAAAAAGGTATCACATTGCAGTGTGAATGTTGCGGATGTGTATATATGATAGAAAATAAAAAGGATTGGAAAATTCATATCATAAATAGCATAAAAGGTAATAAATATATAGAATACTATATTAATTGCCCTGATTGTGGAGAATCATATTATATTGGTGTTGATTGTAACGAATATAATAGAAAAGAAGAAGGAAATCTACTTAGTAAATTCCGTCCAATCTTCGACCGAGAGGATTGGGAAGAGAGATATAAATTAAACATTGAGGAGGTGTTATAAAATGTCATGGTGGACATATATTAATGGAACTATAAACGTAGATGCTCCGGGAAGAACACAGGCGGAGTGTGATTATATTTTACAGACGGTACTTGATCATCTGCCACCAGTAACTGGCAGTGAGCATGATATGGAAATCTATATCAATAGAAGTAAGTTTTATCACAGTGCTAGTAGTTGTGATGAGTTCGACTGTGATACGGAAAACTTAACTAATAGTTACGGAGAAAGAAGACATAATGGTTGGCTACATTACCAACATAATTACACACTTACTCTCCAAGCAAGCTTACGAGATAGAGAGTTTGATGAGACAGTAAGGGAGTTCAGTAAGTGGCTGATGAGACTTGCGAAGAGAATGGCGATCAAGGATGTATTCGTTAGAATAAACGGATATGAGGAAGAGTTAGTCATTAACGATACGAAAACCTACGGAGAATATTATGAGTATCCTAGTTGGTGTAATGATGATGAGCAGCCAGCATGGTGGGAGTATCTGATGTGGGAGCGTTGGAATGACACACCTATTCCGTTAGAGCATGTGGTTAAGTACTATAATGATCCTGAAGCCGATAAGGATTGGGAAGAGAAGTTAAGAAGACGGAGGTAGAGAGATGCCAAAACTTGGTCTTATAGAATTGAAACCCGGTGAAAGATACGGAAGACTTACGGCGGTGAGATTAGATCATATTGGTTACAATGGTCGTTATAGAGTTCCGTATTATTTATTCAAATGTGATTGTGGAAAAGAGAAAATTATAAACGTATACAATGTTAGAACTGGAAATATAAAAAGTTGTGGTTGTCTTAAAAAAGAAACAGCGCTCAAAAAAATTCATAAGGCATGGGAAGCTCATCGTAAACACGTAGGTTGTATGGAATGTGGAGCTGATGACCATTATGCTAAAGGCTTGTGTCGCAATTGTTATAGTAAACATCTTCGCCACAACTTTGATTGGGATTGGGACTATAAAGAACCCATAAAAGAAGAGAAACCAAAAGAAACATTAGAAAAAGAAAAGAAACGAGTGAAACCAGTGGTTGATGATTTGCTTGTCGAATGTAAAGAACAGGATATTGCTTATTGGCAAAACAGGATATTAGAAGCAAAGACAAGTAATGAAATCAGTAGATGCCTTTATGATATAAGACATGCAGTATAAGAAAGGCGGAAATTAAATGGATAAGATGACGACGAAAACATCGTATGAAATCCACTATAAAGACGGTGAAGGGACTAGACGGTTTATGGATTCTGACTTTGATAATCTTTATAATGCAAAACAGAAAGTAGAAGAGTTTAACTAAAAAACAAAAAATCCCCCACCTCTAAGCGAAGCGTAGGTGGTGGGATGAATTGCGTGAGGTAACCAATGAATAGAGCAATAAAATATAGAGTATATCCTACAACTGAACAATGTGTTATGTTTGCTAAGACTTTCGGTTGTTGTCGTAAGATATGGAATCTTATGCTTGCAGATAAAATTGCCTATTACCAAGAGCATCAAGAGACATTACAGACAACTCCTGCACAGTACAAAAAAGATTATCCATTTCTCAAAGAAATAGATTCCTTGGCACTTGCAAATGTTCAGATGAATTTGCAGACAGCTTACAAAAATTTCTTTAGAGATAAAAAGATAGGTTTCCCAAAGTATAAATCTGCCAAACATAGCAGAAAATCATACACTACCAATAATCAAAAAGGTACTGTAGCAATTACCGATAATAGTATTAAACTTCCGAAAGTAGGGATTGTTAAAGCTAAGATACATAGACAACCTAATGAAGATTGGATAATCAAATCTGCAACAGTATCACAGGAACGTGATGGTACTTATTACATATCTATCTTGTTTGAGTATGAATCTAGAGAACTGTATGCTCCTGTAACGTCAATGAGTACATTAGGTCTGGACTATAAATCAGATGGATTGTATGTAGATAGCGAAGGTAACGATTGTGATATGCCACATTACTATAGATTATCACATAATAAGTTGGCAAAGGCACAGCGTGAACTGAAACATAAGATTATTGGTAGCAATAATTACCACAAACAACAGAAGAGAATAGCTAAGATACACAGACATATAGCCAACCAAAGAAAAGATTTTCTGCATAAGAAGTCAACTGAGATAGCCAATCAGTACACTTGCGTATGCGTAGAAAATCTTAATATGAGATCTATGGCAAATAAAGGCTTTGGAAATGGTAAAGCCACCTTGGATAATGGCTACGGAATGTTTGTAAACTTCTTGGAGTACAAATTAAAAGACCGAGGTGGTTATCTAATTAAGGTAGATAAATGGTTTCCAAGCTCTCAACTCTGTCATTGGTGTGGATATAGGAGTGAAAATCTCAAAGACCTTAGAATCCGCAAGTGGGATTGTCCTTATTGTGGTCATAAAGGAATAGACAGAGATTGGAACGCTGCTATCAATATCAAAGTAGAGGGATTAAGAATTTTAGAATCAGTGTAACTATAAACAATAGGGTAGGAACTATCCGAATTAACGCCTGTGAACATTGTGTAAGACGAGCCGACAAGGTAACTTGTTAGGAGCGCAGTAGTGGTTGAAGCAGGAAGCTCTGACTTCTATAAGTCGGAGTAGTTCACAAAAGAGCATCCTGAATATACGGATGTGGTAATAATCAAAGTGGTGCTAACAAGAATAGAAACATAAGTGAGGTGAAGTAAATGAGGACGTATGTAGTCACGGAATATGAGCGTGAAGATTGGGATGCTGCTGAAAATATGCCCGATGAGGAAGTTCTTGAGTTATTACAACAAATAGACCGAGGTTGGTTGCCTGATTATAACTATCGCTATTCCAAGAAAGAAGAAGACTTCAGTCATTATAAGTTACATGTAGCAATGGATATCCCATTAGGATTTGCTATTAAGAATGGCAGACCACTAAAAGAATGGCTGTCATCATTCAATACAGATTCAGCACCTATTTGTTTTAATAAGATTCAAGATTTAAAGAGGGAGTGTGAAAAAGAATGAAAAGACTAATATTATGTGCTTTAATAATTTGCTTACTTTTTTGTTCAGGATGTGGCGAACCTGAGTCTATTGAGAGTAAGGCAAAGCGTGGAGATATAAAATATATTGATATGACAGATCATGTGATAGTCGATAAAGATACCCATATAATGTACTACTATGATACTCAAGATGGGGATTATATGATTCCTTACTACTCAAAGAACGGCAAGTTATGTAGATATGAGGACGGAAAGATAATCGAGGTGAGTGAATGATATATATGACGAATGAAGAAGCAGTTGAGATATTAAAAGGTGCTATAAAAAAACCCAATACAGAAGATGGATATATGGGGCAAGCGTTAAATATGGGAATAAAGGCATTAGAACAACAGCCTTGCGAGGATGCAATCAGCAGAGATGCGGTTGAAAAAATCACATGGGAAGAACCAAGTTATGATGATGCGTTGAATGTGCTTACTGAGGTTAGAGACAAGGTGAGAGCGTTGCCATCAGTCAATGCAATAGTCATTTCGAAGGGTGCTACCAATGGAGATATGATAAGTAAATTATTTCCAGATTTTTTGTTTATACCTTGTGAAAAGCACAATCTTTTGCAAATGCTTTTATATGAAGATAACGAAACTCAAAAAGGGTTGATAGAATGCATAGAATTTGACTTAGATTGGTGGAACTCACCATATAAGGCAGAAAGCAGAAAGTAAGGATAAAGTGAGGAGTGATTAGCAACATGAATGATAAATGGTTAGGTATATTTTTATTTTTCTTATTAACTAATAATCCTAAACAACTTTTGAGCCTGATAAATGGAGAGGATTTTGATTTAGAGTTCAACAAGTTAGTTGACGACATAAACGAGGTTGATTCAGATGTTTTTAAAAACGAGTGTTTAGATGGATTATTTAAAAATAGAAAAATGTTGGAAGATTTGAACAAAGCATACAAAACAAGTCAAAAGGAGGTTAATAAAAATGAGTTTAATAAGAAATAGTGTGGTGCCTGCAGATGTTTTTGCTAATACTGTTTATTTAGAGAAGCTTGTAAGACTTGAGGGTGAGGATTTCAATCGAAACATTGTATCACTTAGACCTAGTGTTAAGATTGATATTCCGGGTGTTGAGTTTGGATATGATGTTGAAACCAGAGAATTTCTATATAAGAAAGATGGTGGAGAATGGACACCGATGGGTAAATAGCCATGAGTGATTTAAGTAATTTTGAGAATGATCTAAGATCCTTACTTGCGGTACATGTGCATGGGAAGATATTCCCTTTATATGCCCTCAATATAAGTGGGGAGAAGACATAAGAGAAGATTTATGGAAACCTAAAAAAGATGCAGAGGAGGTGGAAGAATGACACAAGAAGAATTAAAAAAGCATTGCTTAAAACAAGTTGAAGCCTGTGAAATGTGGGCGAGACACAATGGAGAAGAACCACATGGGAAAGTCTATGAAGAACATAAGCTAATATTAGAATTATTAGAGCAACAGCCATTCATCAATAAACCTTGCATATCTGAAGGGGTATGCCGAGAGGATAAGATGCAAGTGCTTGATAAGATAAGAGCCGAGATTGTCGAGTTAAGAAGTAGACAGAATGTTGGTGTTTTGGAGTGTTTGGATATTATTGACAAGTATAGAACAGAAAGCGAGGAAATGTATGAGTAGAAGTGAATTACACAATTGGGAATGTGCTATTGAACAATTAAGCGGTGACAATGCTGATAAGATGCTTGCTATTGCTCAAGACATTTATAATACAGCTTTTGTTCGAGGAAAGAATTATATGTCGTTAGAGCAGAAATCTGTTCTTGATAACATAAAAGCAGAGATATTGGATGAAGCTGAGTACGCATATGCAGATTTTGATGAATACAAAGAAGATATATTACACGCAGAACCAGACGAACTTCCTGATGATGATTTCAGATATGGATTAGAGAGAGCGATTGAGATTATTGACAAGTATAGAACAGAAAGCGAGGTAGAAGAATGACAAAAGAACAAAAAGATAAAATCCTTAAAGCGTTAGCAGAGGACAGAAATGATTATGCAAGAGACTGTCAAGCCCGAATAGAAAAAGAATATGGCAAAATTGCAGGTGCTGATTATATGCTTCAAAGATTTCTTGATATTCTTAAAACAGAGTATGAGTTTAGTGATAAAAGAATTGTTAATGAAGCTGTTCAAGAAGCTATAAATGATATAAAGCAAAATTATATCGAGAAAGATGTGCTTGATAAGATAAGAGCTGAGATTGCCGAATATGGTTCTATAATGGTGGCGTATGCCATTACTAAGGATACCAAAACAGATAAAGGTATTGAAAAATTGGTAAGTGATGTGCTTTCAGAGGCTAAAAGGCAAGTACTTGATATTATCGACAAATACAAAGAAAGTGAGAGTAAGAAATGAGTAAACATAGATTTATGATTGAGTTAATCAACAAAGAAGATGCTCTAGATGCGTGTAGCGCTGAAGTATGGGAGGGAGAAGCAATTGCCGATATTAAAAGCTTCAAGCCTATCTTGACTATTCCTGAGAATCCAACTAATGGAGATATGATAAATGCACTATTTCCAAATGCAAAAAACATCAGAGTTGATGGTGGATACCCTCTGAACTATATAATTGAAGGCGAGTGGCATAGAAACTTAAAGGAATGGTGGAACGCACCATACAAAGCAGAAAGCGAGGAAGTAGAATGACATACGGATATTGTGTTTATCACGAAATAGAATGTGATTACAAAGGCAGTTGCATTAATTGCCCACATAACACCGAAGAAGATACTGAATGGTTTAAGCAAGATGAAGTACAGGCAGAAAGTGAGGATAAAAAATGAAAAAAATACGCCTATTTTCTACTAAAGCAATAAAGGGTATTGAGGGGGCAGAGGCTGAACTATATGTTAATTTCTACTTAGTATTTAACAGGGATTATATTTTTACATTTTTGATAGATACTCCGAATTTAGCATGTAGCGACAGACATCCTATAAAGTTATGGAAACATTTTCTGATAATGCTCGAAGAAGAAAATGTTAAATATATGCGTAGATACGAAAAACGCAGAAAGTGAGTAAGCAGAATGACGATAAAAGACTTAATAAAACAGTTAGAGGATATGCGGTTACTGTATGGTGATAAAGTAATATTAACAGTAACAGACGGTGAATCAGAAAATGGTATAAAATCAATATCTGGAATACCATGTGCAAGATACTTTAAGCCAGAAGATAAGGTAGCGGAAGTGTTTATTAATATTAGCAGAAAGTGAGGATAGAAAATGACACTTGAAGAAGCGATTAAAAGATATACTGATAATGCCGAGTATGAGCGTACTCACGGAAACTTGCAAGGATGTCTTGATTTTAGACAACTTGTAGAATTGCTAAAAGAGTTAAAGCGATGGAGAGAGTTTGGTCGTAATAATTTACAGTTTATTAACGATTGTTTAATTCAAAATCGGATAGATGAATTATACAGTTCCGAGATTAAAAATGATGCAGATATACTTAGAATTAATAACGAAGTATTAACGCTTAGAACGACTAACGAGTTTTGTAAATCATTTAATGAACGATATGAGAGAGGGAAGTGATAATAATGATAAACAGCCTTGATGAAGCTATAAAACATTGCGAGGAAGTAGCATATCGAAACGAGATACTAATGAAACGATATGATGATGCAAGTGGATACAACAGAAGTCACAACGAAAAAATCAGAACTGATGGTGCGAAAGGTTGTGAACAGCTCATATCTTTATACAGACAACTTGCAGAGTGGTTGAGAGAGTTGAAGGAATCAAGAATGGTTTTAAATATATTAGGACAATTTCTTGTTGATGCAGATTTAGATGTTTGTTGCGAGGACTTGGCTATGATAGATGACTATTGCGAAAAATATTGTGACAACCAAAAACCATTATGTTGGTATAGATGGGCGAAGATAAAAGCAAGGGAGGTAAACGCTAATGGATGATGAAATGATGCGAGTTATTAAGTGTAAATACTGTAATAAATTAGAATATTATGGTGAGTTTAGATGGTTATCTGGAAGAATGTTATGTAGAGATTGTTATAAATCAGAATGGGAACATGAGAATCACAAACCTTATACATGGCATGATTTAGATGGTAAAAGACCGAGTTCAGAGGAGGTAAACGCAGATGAAGATAGTGATTAAGATACCAGAGGATGCTTATGATTATTTAATAAACACATCTTTTAAAAAAGCCCCTAAAATTATGTTTAACCAATCAGCTAAAGATGGAAAACATACTACGAAACTTTTTGATGTTATAGATGCTATTAAAAACGGCACTCCACTTCCTAAAGGTCATGGAAGATTGATTGATGCTGATAGACTTAAGATTGATAATCCATTATACCTGAGTTTAGATATACCATATGTTACAGAAGACACCGTGGAGGAGATTATAGACCATGCACCAACAATCCTAGAAGCAGATAAGGAGGGAAACACTGATGCAGATAGTGATTGATATACCAGAAGATACGTTAAAAAGAACGGTGTTTTATCGTGAGTTTAAAGATTTGAATGATTGTATAACAACTATTAAGGCTTTGGAAAATGCTATAACACTTCCAGAACATCATGGAAGGCTGATAGATGCTGATGATTTATATGAGAATACAGAAATATGTCATAGTGATATTGATGGTTACGCTTGTGTTAGATGGAAAGATATAAATGATGCACCAACCATCATAGAGGGGAGTGAGGGTGAATGAAACTGATAGTTGATATTCCAGATAGTGTTTATGAAAATATTATAAACGGTACGATTGAGACAGATGGATATTTTAAAGCAAATCTAAGAGAGTGCTTTGAATCTGGCACACCACTCCCAAAAGGTCACGGAAGATTGATAGATGCTGATAAGCTGAATATTTATGATGTTTCTCCTGCTGATGGCTTCGTGGTCATGGGCTTGACAGAGGAAGATATTGACCTTGCGCCAACCATCATAGAAGCAGAAGGGAGTGAAAAGAATGAACGCAAGACAGAAAGCAAAAAAATTAAAAAAGAAAATAAACACTCTTAAATCCGATAATGATTTGATGCGTGAAATTATTGCAGACAGTCCTGCTATGCAAGAACTTTATGATGTTTATAGTAAACCGAAGTTTGTAACGCATACCACAATGCATTTTGACGAGTATCTGTCAAGAAGATCTTTACCTCCAGATAGACCATATGATGTTGAAATAATAGAAGCAACAAAGCGTGTAATTATAAATGATTTGTTTAAAATTATTGCAGAAAATATAACTTGTGAAATAGATGATGAAAGCGCAAATCCAACAATCACAGCGAGAATTTTTATTGGCACAGAGCAAGGAGAGGAGTGAGAACGAATGAAGCTAATAATTGAATTAGAACCAAATGAGATAGATAGTCCTATCCGATTTGCGACAGCAATAATAGAAAAGTGTATGGATATGAATCATTTTAATTCGGATATTGATTTCAATTATCGTTATCTGAAAGAAGTAAATGGACACATAGATGTATTCTTAAAGGGATTTTATCGTAAGGAGGGTGAGAACGAATGAAACTGATAATTGATATACCAAAAGAAATGATTATATCGATTGCAGAAGGTTGCTTCGGAGCAAAATATAATATGTATGATATAGTCGGCTGTGTAATGAATGGTACACCACTAAAAGAATGGCTATCATCATTCAACACAGATTCAGCAACACAATGCTTTAATGCGGTACAAGAGTTAAAAAAAGAAGGTGGGATTTAATGAAAGAAAATAAAGATATAATCAAAAGGGATATTCAATTCGAATTAACCCAAAGAATTGGGGTTTATTATATTGACGAAGAGTGGAAAAGAAAAATATTTGATCAGATATATAATTATTATAAATCAATAGACTTTGTTGAACATAGTTATTATTCGAGAGGAAACAGTACAATTGAATTAAAAGATGGTAGTTTGATTCATTTTATTCCAGCTAACGTTAATTCCAGAGGAATGCGTCATACCAAAGTGTTATTACAATCAGGTATTGATAAACAAATTATAGATTATATAATAAAGCCTACGTTAGCACCAATATACAGATTATGTATAATTGACAATAAAGAAGGAAATTAAATATTGACAAAAATATTATGTTATGATATCGTAACAATAAAGGAGGAAATTAAATGAGACTATTATTATTACTTAGAGGAGCACCTGGTTGTGGAAAATCTACATTTATAAATAAAAATGGATTAAAGCCCTACACACTTTCCGCAGATGATATTCGTCTCCAATGTCAGTCAGCACAGCAGTTACCCGATGGAGGACTTACAATCTCTCAGAATAATGAAAAAACTGTTTGGAATATGTTATTTAAGTTACTTGAAGTAAGAATGCAGAATGGGGAATTTACTGTTATAGATGCAACAAATTCTAAAACATCTGAAATGAATAGATATAAGGAAATGTGTGATACATATAGATATAGAATTTTTTGCATCGATTTTACTGATTTACCTATTGAAGAGTGTAAGAGACGTAATGCAGAACGAACATCATTAAAACAAGTTCCAGAAGATGTTATTGATAAGATGTATTCTCGATTTAAAAATCAGAAAATTCCTTCTGGTATAAAGGTATTAAAACCATCAGAAATAGATCAGATTTGGATGAAAAAAATTGATTTATCTTCATATAATAAAATCGTACACATTGGAGATATTCATGGATGTTATACGGCACTTATGGAATATTTTAAAAATGGTTTAAGAGATGATACAATGTATATTTTTGTCGGAGATTTTATTGATCGTGGTATAGAAAATGCAAAAGTTGTAAATTGGTTAATTAGTATATTAGATAAAAAAAATGTTCTTTTTCTTGAGGGGAATCATGAAAGATGGCTTTGGATATATGCTCATGGTGGTGTTGGACATTCAAAAGAATTTGAATTATATACAAGAAAAGAACTCGATGAAGCACATATAGATCCAAAGAAAATACGGCAACTATATCGCCGACTTGGTCAATGTGCTTGGTATCAATATCAAGACAAGGAAGTATTTGTTTCCCACGCAGGTATTGCTACTATGCCAGATAATCTAAGTAAGATGGCTACTATCCAGATGATAAAGGGTGTAGGTTCTTATAATGATTTTGAAATGATTGCAGATACTTGGATGAATACGACACCTTCTAACTGTTATCAAATTCATGGTCATAGAAATACAAAAAATGTCGATATGCGTGTACGTGATAGAGTGTTTAATCTAGAGGGAAAAGTTGAATTTGGTGGAGATCTCAGGATTGTAGAGCTTGACAAAAAAGGTTTTCATGAAATTCTAATAAAAAATACAGTTTATAATAATCCTCTAATGATATCTCAAAAAGAAGAAATTACAAAATCTTCTGTCGCAGATATTGTAATTAAACTTCGTGGAAATAAGTATATAAATGAAAAAAAATTTGAAAATATATCATCTTTTAATTTTTCTAAAAATGCATTTTACGATAAAGTATGGAATGAGCAAACAATTAAAGCGCGAGGACTTTATATTGATACAGCAGATATGACGGTTGCTGCAAGATCATATGATAAGTTTTTTAATATAAATGAAAGACCGGAAACAAAATTTGATATGTTACAGTATTCATTAAAATTTCCAGTCACTTGTTATGTAAAAGAAAACGGGTTTTTAGGTATGATTTCATATGATAAAACAAATGATGATTTATTTATTAGTACTAAATCAAGTATTGAAGGAGATTACGTTACTTGGTTACGTGAAATAATTACACAAACAATATCTGATGATAATAAAAAGGCATTAATAAAATATTGTAAGGATAATCATTGTACATTTGTAGTCGAATGTATAGATCCAATTCATGATCCACATATTATTGAATATTCAAAACCTGATATTGTTTTATTATCAATAGTGTCTAATGATATGAATTTTCATCAAGTGGAATATTCTGAATTATGTAACACTGCGGCAAAATTTGGATTAAATGTAAAGAAAAAAGCCTATGAGATTGCTACTTGGTCAGATTTTTTTGACTGGTATAACGAAGTATTAGACAAAGATTATACATATGAAGGAAAAATTATTGAAGGCTTTGTCATAGAAGATAGTAAAGGATTTATGACAAAACTAAAATTAACTTATTACAATTTTTGGAAATATATGAGATCTGTAGCATATGAAACGCTAAAAAAAGGATATATAACAAAAACTGGATCGTTAACTACCGCTGAAGCAAATGATTTTTACGCTTTTTGTCAAAATTTATATCAAAACAAGGAATTTGATAATCAGAGAATGGATATAATTTCATTACGAAAGATGTATAAATTAACGGTTAATGATGTATAAAATGAGTATTTTAAAGGAGAAAATTAAAATGAAAAAGATCGTTTGTGGTTGCTTTGGAAACATATATTACGCGACGATACTAAAAGACGGTTTAATGTCAGATGTTAACAGAGTGGATGTTACAGATGACGCTATTGATGCAGTATTCCAACATATAATCTCGATGGATAAATTCGATAAGGAAGGATTTGCCGGATACAATTATAATTTTTCTGAGAAGACGGGTGGAGATGTATGTCTATGCGTATTTGATAAGGATAAATATGAACTAAAAAAGAAATAGGATGGTAATATAACATGGGAATGTATACTGAGTTAAATATTGGCGTAAAAATATGTCCAATACCAAAAGTTGTGCAAAAACTTAATTATATGCTTGGTGAAGATACAGAGGATATACATATCGAGCACCCTTTGTTTACAGATCAAACAAGATGGAAACATATGCTTCTAAGTGATAGCTATTATTTTGACGGTAAATCCGATAGTAAACTTTTTATAGACGAGTTATCGATGTATTTTCTAAATGTACGTTGTAATTTAAAAAATTACAATGATGAGATAGAAAAATTTATGGACTGGCTTTGTCCATATATAGAAACCAAAGGATTTTTAGGATATAAGAGATACGAGGAATGTGATGATCCAACATTGATATATAAAGAAAATGGAGAAATAGTTTACAAATCAAATCGAATTAGACTTTTATAGGAGGATAAGCGGTGGCAAAGAAATTAATATGTTTTCCATTTAAAGATGAAAATTTATTGGAATGTCAAGAACACCCGTGACTTTAGTCATGGGATGAATTGACATACATATGTTAAACAGAAATATACTTTAATACGTTGAAAATACTAGATTTTTTAACATGCATATGTTATCATAATCATGGGGTGATAATATATGGAAGTAACTCATGGTCGTGGATATGTATATTCGATACAATATCATATTGTTCGGTGCGTTAAATACAGACACAAAATAATTACAGAGCAAATAGAGAATAGATTAATAGAGATACTTAGTAAGATAGCTGATGATAATGGATTTCAAATATTGGAATGTAATACAGATAAAGACCATATTCATCTTCTTGTAAATTGTTCTCCACAACATTATATACCAGACATGATAAAAGCATTAAAAGGTGTGTCAGCAAGATTGCTTATGAAAGAATTTGGAGAAGAATTAAAAAAGAAACTATGGGGTGGACATCTGTGGAATCCGAGTTATTTTGTAGCAACTGTTTCAGAAAACACAGAAGAACAAATCAGAAAATATATTCAAAATCAGAAAAGAAAGTGAGGTGAAAGCAGTGGAAAAGGCTTATCGTTATCGCATTTATCCAAATAAGAAACAACAAGAAATAATTGCGAAAACATTTGGATGTTGCAGATTTGTGTATAATAAATATCTTGCGAAACGAATTGATATGTATGAACAGAATAAAGAAACATTCTCATATGTTCAGTGTGCAAATGATATGAAGAAATTAAAATTAGAATTAGAATGGCTAAAAGAAGTCGATTCTACTGCTCTTCAATCATCACTTAAAGATTTAGATTCAGCTTATCAGAAATTCTTTAAAGAACACGTAGGATATCCTAAATTTAAATCAAAGAAAACACATAGATTTTCATATAAATCAAAGTGTGTAAATGGCAATATTCAGTATTGTGATAGGTATATTAAATTACCTAAACTTGGAATGGTGAAGACGAAAAACAAGTTAGTCCCACAAGGCAGAATACTTAATGCAACTGTATCACAAGAACCTAGTGGAAAATATTTTGTATCACTCTGTTGCACTGATGTAGAAATTGAACCATTTGATAAAACTGGTAATATAGTTGGAATTGATTTAGGAATTAAAGAATTTTGCATTACATCTGATGGCGAAATGATTCCAAATCCAAAGTATTTAAAGAAGTCTTTAGATAAACTTGCTAAATTACAAAGAGAATTATCTCGAAAATCAAAAGGTAGTTCAAATCGTAATAAAGCAAGAATAAAGGTTGCAAGACTTCAGGAACATATTGCAAATCAGAGAAAAGATTTCTTACAGAAGTTATCGACTGAAATTATCAAGAACAATGATGTGGTATGCATCGAAGACCTTCAAGTAAAGAATATGATTAAAAATCATAAACTTGCACAGTCTATCGCAGATGTATCATGGTCTGAATTTGTAAGACAACTTGAATACAAAGCAAATTGGTATGGAAAACAAGTTGTCAAAGTAGATAAATTCTATGCAAGTTCTCAGACTTGTAATGTATGTGGATATGTAAATAAGGATACTAAAAATCTTAGTGTTAGAGAATGGGAATGTCCTTGTTGTCATACACATCATGACAGAGATGTAAATGCATCCATCAATATTCTTAATGAAGGATTGAGAATATTAGAAGTAGCGTAGAAAACTATAGACAAGAACGGTAGGAACTATCGGGTTAGCTTGGTAAATATCTTTTCAGTAGAAAGGAGTTCCCAAGAATCTCGTGGCTTTAGCCATGAGAGGTTCAAGGATAACAAAATATTTGTTTACAAAAAGCCTAATGCAATGATAGAGCATAAGTACACAGATGATGTGGCTATCACAAAGGCAGCTAATGATGGAACATGTCTCCGTAGTTGTCCAATGAAATATTATACATACACTGGCAGACATTTTGATCATGTCAACCAGATGTTAAAACTATTCGGAGGTAATACAGATGAAGTTGATGCCTAAAAAAGATTTAATTGTTATGTTGCAAAGAAGCAGCGATTATGATTTAATAGATATAGAAGATTTCGAGTATCTTCTAGATGTATATGGAGATGATTATTTCGTAGTTGATGGAACATTTAGAATGACGAAAGAAAACGAGGAGCGAAAGAAATGGTTGGAAGAAAGTTAGTAGATAATACTATTTACCACATGCTTATTGACGATAAAGGTACTTCAATATTAGTGGGTAATGAATCGACTATTGATAAATTATTAGATCTGGCTGGTAAAAATGTTTGGATTCCTATTGAATTTCGTTCAATAACAGAAGAGGAAATTAAATATTACAAAGACTACAATATAAATTCTACTATGATTTACGATTGTCATTTACCAGATGATGGTGAAGAGGTTTTAGTTACCACTCCTTGGGGAGTTGATAAGACGACCTTCTTTAATGATGATGAATATGGTGCGTACTTTGAATGTTATGAGGACTATGGTGATGTACTAGCGTGGATGCCATTACCTGAGAGATGGGAGGGTAATAAAAATAAAGCCCAAGATTAACGCAATAAGGGAGGTAAATATGAGTGTTCTAGAGATAGCCGAAAGAATGATATATGAGGTAATAGAGAATACTGACGATTGGGATAATTTCATATGGATAATGGGGAAAAATACTAAAGACAAACTTACTTCTGAAACTAAAAAAATATACATGTCATATGATTTCCCATTTTATGAAGTTTCAAAATTATACGGAATTGAAATTACAGATACATTGCTTCAGGATCCTAATGGGTTATGTTTAATATCTAAGAATCAATATAAACAAACTAAATATGAGGAGATAAATGGATGAGTAGATGGATAACGTTTTATTACGAAGTAGTTAATGACCGTGTATATGATTTGAAAGTACACGATTCTAAAGACGAGGCATTAAAGTGTTTCAATAAACGCTGCAAAAATTATTTTCAACTTGACACTCAGTTCACGGCAGATAAACTTCCGGCAAGTTACGGTTATCCTTTAAGAAGGTATTACGGAATATCTGCCAATGCATTTAAGAAAATGTTTGATGTTAACATAGATGAGGCGTTGAAAATTGCCAATGAAGAATTGGAGGAGTGAGTGAATGATAGAAGGAAAAAATATGGAAACTTATATTGATAAGGTGGTTAAGAGAGTCGAAGAAGAGACAAAATTAAAGAGTAAACAACTTGTAAGATATTACTCCGCGTTAGTTCTAATCAAAGGCGAAGATATTACTCTTGAAGATATACATGATGTTTGGAGCATGGACATGAACTATAGAGAGAGTAATCCTCCATATTGTTATGGACACGATCATAAGAGTATTGTACCATTCAATGAGTTGTCAAAAGAAACTCGGGACAAAGATGTTAAGTATCTTGAGGCATTAAAGAGAGTTGCCAAAGAATTAAATCAGTAAAGGAGAAAATCATTATGTTTGAAGTGGAAGAAAAGTATTATTGGACAAATAACGCGGGAGAAACTATTCCTAAACATGAGTTATCAGATTTACATGTTTGCAACATTGTAATGAAGCATGGTAAGAATTGGTTAGTTGCAAATGGTCATGAAATTATTGTGAATCGTTTTGAAGAACTTAATAAAGAATATAAGTTCTTTAAAGTTGTAGGAGGTGACTCTGCCGATGAGTAAATACGTCGATCAAGAACATGTGGTGAAAGAAATTGAAGATTGGGCAGACGGTTTTGAGGAATCTCCGGGATATTTTAGTGGTAAACAAGTTGCTGCAGTTGTTCAAGATTGTGTAGACATTGTTCTAAATGCTAAGACTATTGAAGCATCGGACTGGATTCCTATAGAAGATGATCTTCCAGAAGAAGATGAATTAGTTATGGTTACAATGGAAAAAGATGGTCATCGCATGACAACAACGGCGGTTTATTATCCGAGCAGTTTGTTTTGGCACGATTATGTTACGGCATGGATGCCATATATAGAACCATACAAAGGAGAAGATGCCGAGTGTAATAATTAAATCTTTAGATAAACAGTCAGGATGACTAATACAGAAATTAAGGAATTAAAAGTTTGTCACTAAAACTATATAATAATTGCGACAAGATTGGAGGAGATGGACTTGCGAAGTATAATGACGGACGATTTAAAACATTGTTACTACTGTGGTACTGATGAGAATGTAGAATTACATCATTGTATACATGGTAATAAAACCAATCGAAGCCTAGCAACCCAATATCATTTATTAGTTGGATGTTGTTCAGAATGCCATAGAGGTCTATACGGAGTGCATGGTAAATATGGCAGAGAGAAAGACCTTAAGCTTCAAGCCGAGGCACAAGAAGCGTGGGAAAAACGCAGAGTAAAAAAAGGAAAATCTACCCCTGAGAATGTCCGCAATGAGTGGATGGAGATATTTGGCGTAGATTACGTTGCAGCCCTAAAGAATACATTTGCTGATGTAGAAGAAGAATTATCTATGTCAGCAGAAGAAAGAATTGAAAGAGGTTTTACGATGACAGAATACATTATAGTAGGAGATAGTAAACATTTTAAAGAGAGTTTGATTTATACGTGTGGTGGAGACAGAGATTTAGCTGAGGATTATCTCTATAGGATACTTAATAATCCAACTGATAACGACATTAAAGCTACAGAAGGGATGACTAATATCCATATCAAAGAAGTTTCAGAACAACAGCAGTGGTGGAATGATCCGTTCCTTACTAACTAAAAGCAGAAATTAAACCAATTGACAAATAATATATTATCTCCTATAATATAATAAAAAACTTTAACAAATTTTCATAAAAGTAAAAATTAAATGTTGACATCGTAAACATAATATGGTAAGATATACATGTATCAGGGTTGTATGGATACATTATTACAAGTTCGATTCTTGTAAGCTCTTTTCAGGAGAACATTCTATAGAAAAGGAGAACGGTATGAGTTGAATAATTTAGATAAGGAAAACCGCATGATTTGTAAGAAGTGCAAAAAGATATTTGATATATCTGAGGCTGCAGTTACTTACAAGACTTATGGCGGTGCTCAACGGCGTGATAAAGTGTGTCCTCATTGCGGTGGAGGATTTCGCGCAATAGAACCGTCTGGATGCTTAGACAAGTATCTATATGTCAACGATGATCCAAGATATTATAGTTATGATTAAAGGAGGAAATTAAATGTTCTTGCGTGACGAATTAGTATGTGACGATTTAGTTAATTCGCTTAGTTGCCCTATAGGTGGAATGAATTAATAAAGAAGTATGTAAACGATAAGGAGGATAAGGAATAATGGCTTGGAAACCACCAATGGTAAATCAGATAACTGCTGATATTGGTACATTAACAATGTATCTTCGTTCAGTAAAGAAGTTTGGTAAAACAACACTATTTAGAGATGTAATTATTGAGAAGTATGGAGATCCAACTAGAGGACTTCTTGTAGGTTGCGGTAGCGAGACTGGTTATGCACTGCTCGATAATCTCAACTGTACGCAGATTGAGTCTTATCAGGATCTTATTGATTTAGGTAATTGGCTTATTACTGAAAAGGGCAAGTCTCACAACATCGAAATAATTGCTTTTGATACTGTAGACGAGTTAGTTCAGATTTGCGACAGAGAAACTATTGCTAGATATGAACAGGAATCTGGAAAAAAATGTCGTTCAATTAAGGGCGCTTTTGGCGGATATGGTGCTGGCTCACAGTATACAGCAAACAATCTTATTAAGCCTTTTATGGCTACACTTAAGAAGGCTGGCTTTGGTATTTGGGCAATTGCTCATACTTCAATGAAGACCATAAAGAATAAAGGTGACATTGAAGAGGATGGATATCAGATGTTAACTTCCAACCTTGAGAAGAGTGCTGAATCTGCTTTTGGTGATATCTTCGATATAACACTTACTGGTGTTATTGATAGAAACATGACCAGTAAAACAAAAGAAGGTTTCAATGGCAAGAAGATTAAGGAAAACTTTGTAACTGACGAAGTTCGTAAGTTATATTTCCGTGGTACTTCTGTTATAGATGCGGGCGGTAGATTTGCCGATGGTTCAGTACCTGAGTATCTTGTTTTTGACAAGGGTAATATGGCTGCAGAGTTCATTAAGACAGTCGAAGATGGTATCGAGAAGTCTAAGACAGATCATAGTCCAGTTAAGAAGAAGACTAAGGCTGAAAAAATTGAACTCAAAGCTGATACAGATGAGGTTGGTGAGCCAACCGACAGCGGTATCTTCGATGATTCGCAGTCTGAAACTACGGACGATGAACAGTCTATTAAGAAACAGATTACTGACGTTTGTAACTCCATAGGCGGCGGTCAGAACAAAGACCTTATGGCTTATGTTAAGGAGCACGGCAATTACAACGGCTTCACCGACGTAGATAAACTCAAGAAGTATCTTGAGGACGTTAAGAAGATTAAACCAATAGAAGAGTAAAAGGAGAAATTAAAGCATGAATACGATTATTTTTATGGGCAGACTTTGTGATGACCCAGAGATTAGATATATATCTGGAGAAAATGCTACATGCGTAGCAAACTTCAGACTTGCCGTAGACAAGAGATTTAAGAACAAGAACAATCCTGATGCACCAACAGCAGATTTCTTTAGAATTACTGCATTTGGTAAACAGGGTGAGTTCGTTGAGAAGTATCTGCACAAGGGTACAAAGATAGTTATGTCAGGACGAATTGAGAACAACAACTATATGGATTCAAATGGAAATAAGGTATTTCGTGATCAGATTATTGCAGAGAATATTGAATTTGCTGAGAGTAAGAAGTCAGCAGAAGACAATGGTGTAAATACATCAAGTAATAATTCTGCTCCAGCTATAGCGTCAGTTATTGATGATGATCTGAATGATCTTCCATTTAAGGCATAGACACCCCTAACACACCTCCCAAGTGTTATAACATAATGGTTTTATTCCAGTCGAGTCTTTTCTCCGTAAAAAAGACGTTCACCCTATAAGGGTTCGCTCGTAACTCAGTTGGATAGAGGAATTTGTGTCGTGGGTTCGAGTCCCACCGAGCGAATTTGTTTGTTTTTCCTTCTTATATATATACCCTTGGAGGTAGTATAGGTCAGACCTCCTACCCCTTTCTGCATACCTTTGGAGGCGGTATAGGCGAAACCTCCACACCCATAAGCACACCTCTGGGGGCGGTATAGGTAAGCCCCCGACATACATTTTTTAGTCTCCTACCTTACGGTGTATAGGTTAACCGTACCCCTTCGGTAGGTCGCATAGCGGCAATTGCAGCGGACTGTAAATCCGCCGACCTCGGTCTACGATGGTTCGAGTCCATCCCTACCGACTTAGTGGATAACTACCACTCAACATACAAATTTCCATCTAGCGGTAGATAACCTTCCCCATCTACCGCGCCTGTGCTAGTAGCTCAGTTGGTAGAGCAACGGACTTTTAATCCGTAGGTCAGGAGTTCAAGCCTCCTCTGGCACATTTGACTTCAAACACCGGGCAGTAGCATACTATGGTAATGCGCCACTAAAGTTTTGTTGAATTTGCTAGTGAAGTTCAATAAATTCGGAGACGAGGGTTCGATTCCTTTCTGCGGTTTGAAGTCATTTTTACAAATAAAAACCTAAGTAGTAATAATTCACACCTCTTATTACTACTAAAACTCATGTGACCGTTCATGTGTGATTAACGGACTGAGAAAGATGGTTTATAGGTAGTTCCATCCTTAGCGGCATCGTACAATTGGTTAGTACATCAGACTTTGACTCTGACAACGTGGGTTCGAATCCCGCTGCCGCCGTCAACCTTTGGGTTGAAGTAACAGATGTTTTGTCTGTAGAGTGCATAAGTGCTATCGTGTCGGAATTGGTATACGCAGGGAGAAAAATATGTTAAAACCATTATTTTGTTGTAATGATTATTTGGTATCAGATGAAGGATATGTCTTATCCAAAAGAGGTAATCCTTTAAAGCATTCATTAAATCATAAAGGATATTGTATTATTCAAATTATGATTAATGGAAAAAGAAAAGGTATGAGCGTTCATACTGCTGTAGCTAGAACATTTATGCCAGAAGATTATAAAGAAGGATTACAAGTTAATCATATTGATGGAAATAAACAAAATAATAAATTATCAAATTTAGAATATATAACGCCCTTGGAAAATATTGAGCATTGTATAAATGTATTACATAAAGATAATAAAAAATCAAATAATCCTAATGCTAAATCTATTAGAGCTTATAATAAACAAAAATCAATAGAATTTAAATCTTTAATAGAAGGCGCGGAGTATCTTAATGGTTGTTTACAATATGACAATCAAGAAGATTATAAAAAACTAAGAAGCATAGAATGTTGTATATATAAAGCATTAAACGGTTATTTAAAAACATATTGTGGTTATAAATGGGAATATACTTAAAATCCCCCGAGAGAAATCTCATGAGGGTTCGACTCCCTTCGATAGCAATCGATAAAAATTCGATACTGTCCTATAAAAAGGACATACAAATCTATATAATCTAGGAAAAGAGGTATGACAGTGGCAAATAACTATAACGACCTCAAGGATATAGCAGCGGAGACAAGTGTTATTTCTACCTTGTTAGTTCATCCGGAATATATCCTTCACACAGACTGGCTTAAGACTAATCATTTTTCCCAAAAAGAAAACGCCGCAATCTACTGGGCTATAGATGAGTTGTATAAAAAAGGCATTACTAATATCGATGACCTTAATCTTAACAATCAGCTCAGTAGTGACAAAGCGGTAAAAGAACTAATGGCTAAACATAATCTCGAAGACATTAGTAAATACGTGGAATTATCACAGTATGCTGCAAGAGATTCACTTGAAGAATACACAGAATTTTGCAGAACGATAGTAACTCTGGCTTATAAAAGAGAGTTATATAAAAAGTCTAATGAATTAAACAGATTATGTTTTTCTGACATTCAATCTCTAGAAGAAGCAGACTCAAAGGTACATCATATAATGAACGATCTCACGGAAGATTATATGATTACCACGGATTTAAGAACTATTGGCGAACAAGTTGATGAATTATTTGAAGAAATAATCAATGATCAGGCGGATGATAAGTTTGGCTTTGACAGCAAGTTCTCTGTATTTTCTCCATACTTCAAGTTTGAACGTGGCGAATGCATTGTACTTGCCGCAAGAATGAAAAGTGGTAAGAGCGCATACATACTTAATGAAGCCATATATCATGCACAGCGAGGTATCCCAACTTTTGTTATTGATACTGAGTTAAGTGATAAACTTTGGTATAAGAGAGCGCTATGTCACATTGCACAAATAGAGTTCCGCAGAATCCGAGATGGACACTGGACAGAAGCTGAGAAACAAAAACTTGCAAAGGCGAATGAAATCCTTAAGTCGTTACCAATAGTGCATTACTATATGCCGGTTGTAGATATGAATAAGGCTTATGCAATGTGTAAAATATTAAAATATAAAATGGATTTGCAATTCCTGTGCTTTGATTATATCAAAGGTGATGACACTGATGCCTTTGCATTATCAAACAAACTTGGTAAAATGACGAATTTTCTCAAAAACGAGATTGCAGGTGAACTTGACATGTGTGTTTTAGCAGCTGCCCAGCTTAACAAACAAAACGAGGTAGCATGTTCTGACAAGATTGCTATGTACGCTTCAACATTAGTGAGATGGCGATTCAAACTTCCTTCTGAGATTCAAGATGATGGTGGTCTTGAATATGGCAACATATGTGCACAGATATATTATAACAGAAATGGTGCGATGCAAGACCGGGATGAATGGATGAGTTTGAAATTTGAGGGTAACTTAATGACGATAACTGATTGTAAACAGCCAGTCAAGGCTGACCAACCATTCGAGGTGGCATGATGAATAATCCTTGGAGAGATTGCGAAAAAGATCCACCAATGCAATATAAGAGGGTGGAGATTAAGAACAGAAAAAATGTGAGATATTGTGGTTACAGATATAAGAACAAGTATTATGAATCCTTTGGTAACTATATAATCCCAGAGCCATATATGTGGAGATTCATCAAGGACGAAAGCTTTATGGCGGAGTGGATTAAGGATAAGATTAATAGTTTAAGAAGCAGAGAGGGGGCGAATACAGAATATGCGTACCATATATTTAGTAATATCAAAAGAAGGTTCTTACGAAGATTCGATAGAGATTCCGATGAGAGCTTTCGTGAACAAGGATAAGGCAGAGAGCTTTAAACAAGTTCTTGAAGAAGATGTAAAAAGAGATAGAGAATGGGCTGAAAGATGTAAAGAGTGCGGAGGTGTTGCAAATGGCTGTCCTCTTTACATGGATTCTTTTGACAGAAGTATAGGTTGCAATAATTATTTTCCGTACCATGATGATATATTGTATAAAATTATTGAGTTAACATTAGAGGAGTAAAAAGGATGGAGAGAAAAAGAAAGATTCTTCGTAACCGCATTAAATGTAAAGAATGCGGCGAGATAATAGAAAGTAAGTACACTCACGATTGGCAGTGTTGCAAATGCTTTAAAGCCTCCAACGGTGAACACGGAGTATTTGTAGACGGCGGTACAAGTTATTTAAGGCGTGGTGGTAACATTGACAGTTACGAGGATCTTTCTGAATCTCGTCCGTTCACAGATGAAGAGCGTGATGAATACAATGAACAGCAATTAAGAATGGCAGAACATTTTGGTAGCTGGTTTACTGTAGATTTAATGGAGTAGTAAGATGTGTGATTTTAAGATAACACCTGAAGAGATTATAAAGATATTAAATGCTATGATATGGAGTTTTAGTAGGGTTAGTTTATACAGAAAATGTCCATATGCATGGTATCTCAAATATATTGAAAAACAGGAATCTTTACCAAATGCTTTTGCTCAATTTGGTACAGTTATGCACGAAACTATTGAGAAATATCTCAAGGGTGAGTTAGATATGTTTACTGTAGTTCAATATTATCAAGATCATTATCCAGAGATTGTTACTTGTGATTTTCCCGCAAACAAGTATGTAGATTTAGGCGAGAAAGCATATAATGCGGGATTAGAATATTTTAATAATTTAAACTTTGATTTTGATAGATACGAAATTCTTGGAGTAGAAAAAGAATTAAACTTCAAGGTCGGTAAATATCCTTTTAAGGGTTATGCCGATGCGGTATTTAGAGATAGAGAAACTGATAAAATAATACTTTGCGATCATAAAACTTCAAGTTTTAAATACCTTAAGAGTGGGGCGATTTCTTCAAAAGATGAACAACACTTCTTAGAATTTCTTCGACAGGAATACTTATATTGTATTCCTCTTATAGAAGAATATGGCAGGGTTGATTATCTTACTTGGAATATGGTAAGAGACAATAGGATAATTAAAGAGCCTTTCAACGAAGCCGAATTTATAAAAGCTCAAGAGTGGGCTAGATTTGTTATCGAGAAGATTGAAGGAGATTTATTATGGCTTCCAAATAAATCTAATAGTTATCATTGCAATGTTCTTTGCGACATTAGAAATCTTTGTTTATACAAAGAGTAAAGGAGAAAATTAAATTGACATATTACGAAGGGTTGTTGTATAATGTCGGTGATGAGATAATCCTCCGGAATGGTGAAACGATGATAATAACTTACATAGGTGAAACAGATTTAGAGGGTTTTAATCGTAAAGGTTGGAACGTTAACCCGACGAAGAACGCAGTAGTAGGATTAACTGGTAAACACTTTAGTTTACCGATAGATAAGGAGTGATTATCATGAGTATGTTTAGTGGAAAATGTGATTTCTACGATAGTTTTGTAATGATTAGTAGCGATGGGGAACATGGAAAGATTATGGAAAATCTTAAAACTTTAAAACTATATGTATATGGTAAAGATGGTAGAGAGCATCGTGTTAAATCTGAAACTATAAAAGATATAACTAAGTACTATCCTTATCTTACATTATTTAATGCATGGGATTTTATTATTCTTTCCTCAGACTCATTTATAGACCAAGAAGAACGAGAACATTTAGGTTGGTATATAGATGATGTTATGAAGTACTGGCGTAAATGTAAGCGTAATAAAGTTCCGTTTGTCGTTGATGAATGTGTTGAAAAACTACATTGGATAGATAACGACATTATTCGATCTGTTGCTGAGAGGGTAGCTGAAAGCGGAAACAAGGCTGAGTTCGATGATATACATTTACCGATGCAAGAATATTATCGTAAACGATGGTTTGAAGAAATGGTAAAGGTTGGATATACAGAACGAGAAGCATATGATTGGTGTTTTAAGGGATTCTTTACACCATCAGAAGAGATAGAAAGAAGACTTGGTAGACCTCTTGAATTCAATGACTAGATAACGGAGGTGTTATAGTTGCAAATCAGTAGAGAACAACTAGAAGAAATGGCAAACAAGATTGATATTGTTGAATACATAGGACGGACTGAAACGCTTCATCGTAAAGGACAAAATTACTTTTGCTGTTGCCCTTTTCATAAAGGCGATGATACTCCTTCACTTTGTATATACCCCGAAACTAACAAGTGGTATTGCTTTGGATGCGGTGCAAGTAGTTCCATTTATGATTGGATAATGAAATATAATAATTTATCATTCAAAGAAGCCGTAGAGATTATTGCTGATATGACAAACTCTGATCTTAAAGAATATACTGAATCTGAATCTATTAAGTTACTTAAGGAATTACAAAAAAACAAGAATAATAAAAATGATGACGATATAGTTGACAGGAAAATATTAGATTTTAACAAAGACTATATTAAAAAATATTCAGATGAATTACCGCAAGAATGGCTTGACGAAGACATGACGGCTGAAGCCCTAAAGACTTATAATATACGTATTGATCATAACGCCAATAGAATAGTGTATCCAGTAATGGATAGAGATGGTAATTTTATTGGCGTTAAGGGTCGAACTCGTTTGGAGAATTATAAGGAATTAGGACTTTCCAAATATATAAACTATCAAAAAGTTGGAGAATTAAATTATTTTCAAGGTTGGCAGCAAGCATTACCGTCAATTATTTCTACAAAATCCGTTATTATTTTTGAGGGCATAAAAAGCTGCATAAAAGCATATGGTTGGGGGATAACTAATACAGTTGCTTCTGAAACATCTGCTTTGTCTGACGGACAATTAAGGTTGTTAATAAAAACTGGAATTTCTGAGATTATTATCGGTTGGGATAGTGACCAAGATATAAAGAGTATAATTCACAATCCTAAGATATTGATATTAAAGCGATTTACTAAAGTATCTATTATTACTAATCTGAATAGATTATTAGGCGAAAAAATGGCTCCGGTAGATCGAGGTAAAGATGTGTTTAACAAACTACTTGAGAATAGAATAACTATATAGGAGTTTAATATGTTGACTGATATGATTGGAAAAAAGTTTGATAAACTACTTGTATTAGAAAGAGTAGAGGATTTTATAAGTCCTACCAATGGTGTTCATCATCCACAATATTTATGTCAATGTGATTGTGGAAATACTGTTATCATTATAGGTAGATATTTAAGAAGAAGAAAAAAGGCTTCTTGTGGATGTGAATCTTCGTTAATGTTATATCATCATAAAAAAAATGTTTTTGATCTTACTGGGGAATATGGAGTTGGATATACTACTAATACAAATCAGGAATTTTATTTTGATTTAGATGATTATGATTTGATTAAAGACTATTGTTGGTGGGAAACAACAAATGGCTACATTACAACTCATAATAATATTTTATTACATAGATTAATATTACAACCTTCTAAAAATAAAGTAGTAGACCATATTAATAATAATAAAAAAGACAATAGGAGATGTAATTTAAGAGAAGCGACACGAGGACAGAATAATATAAATATAGGCGTTAGAAATAATAATTCATCTGGATATACTGGAGTGTTTTTTAATAAAAACAAAAACAAATGGGAGGCTCGCATAAGCATCGATGGAAAAGATTATAGATTAGGTAGATATAATAATATACAGGACGCAATTGATGCTCGACACAAAGGAGAAATAAAATATTTCGGAGAGTGGGCTTATAATTTTAATATTAACAAAAATAATGCTTTCAAGGATAATTGATTATTCTCCTGAAATATATATATTACAATTATCTTTGAAAGCATAAATATTGAGTGAAAGGATAACAATATAATGGATAGAGGATATTTCGTTACTACAGAAGATGGCAAATGCGTTCAAATACCAGAGATTAACGAACTATGCACAGTACTTAAGAGAAAGTTTTTAGATCAAGATAGAATAATAGAACACTTGAGAAAAGAAAATCAAAAACTTAAAGAAGGTGTTTGGGAAAAAGAAGAGGTTTCTAAATTAAAAAGAGAATACGAAGGAATGAAACGTAAATATTATAATGCCTTTATTGTTACCGATGAACAGTGGAATAAAATTCATGAGTGGCAAGATAAACATACAAAAGAAAAACACAATGATAATGCGTTACGTGGCGGTGCTATAGGAGGCGTGTATACATATAAATTTGTTCCAACAGGCATTGGTACTTATGGATGTGTTAAATGTAACTGCGGTGAAGAATATGTTTTCTCAGAATTATAAAGGAGGGTGAGAAGATGAATAAATTACCAACAAGAGAAGAGTTTATTAAGATATTAGCAGATAAAAAAGAAATAGACATGGATGAATGGAACAAAGAACTGTTTCAATGTCCTCAGTGTGGCGGTGCAGTTAAGAGAGATTACTCTACTATGTATGCTACATTCCCACCGAAGTACAGATATTTCTGTAGAGATTGCGGCAATTATTCAGAGTTTATCTAAAGGAGAAAATTAAATGAGTAATTATAGTGTATCCATTTGTGGTGAAGGTCATGTTGGAAGTATCATGCATCAACTTTTCCCAGATGCCTATATATACGATGAACCCAAAGGTATTGGTACAAGAGAAGAAGTAAATAAATGCGAATTTGTATTTGTATGTGTTCCTACCCCAATGTCGGCAGACGGTTCTTGTGATACGAGTATTGTAGACGATGTATTATCGTGGTTAGATCCGTCAATTATTATTCTTCGCTCTACCGTTCCAGTAGGCTACAGTGATAATAAAAGAATAGAGAGAGTTAAAGATGGTTTATATGGTTCTATTGTATTTCAACCAGAATACTATGGTGAAACTTTTAATCATCCTTTCGAGAATCCTCATAGCAGACCATGGATTACTTTAGGCGGAGATATTCGTGTTACTAAGCAAGTGGCAGATTTATATAAGACAGTATATACATCAGACATCTATATAAATCAGGTTGACTCTAAAACCGCAGAACTTGCCAAGTATATGGAGAATAGTTTCCTCGCTACTAAGGTAACATTCTGTAACCAGTTCTATGATTTAGCAAACAAGTTCGGTATTAATTATGACCAACTTCGTGAGACTTGGTTGTTAGACCCTCGAATTGGTAGAAGTCATACATTTGTATATCCAAATGATAGAGGTTATGGTGGCTCGTGCTTACCTAAAGATACTGCAGCAATTATCAAACAAGGTGAAGATGTTGGTGTGGATATGAAAGTATTGAAGGCTGTTGAGGAGGTTAATAGAGAATATCATGAGAGATAAAAAAGGCTATGTCCACTGTAAATACCTTGATGATTTAGAAATACCGCTACATAATCAGCATACCAACTTTTTAGGCAAAGAAGATAACCGGTGGAAAAGATGGAAGAAACAACGTAAAGAATACGGTTTTGATGATCGAGAAACATGGAATCTTGAGAAGATGTTTGTAGAGTGGATTTATACACGTTTCAAAATGTATAAAGAAATAGGTGGTCAAGTAATCAATTTATCATTCTACAAGTTTGATTACAACGACAAAAAGATTACACAAGAAGAAGCCATAGACATAATACTTAAAGCTTGTGAACATTGCTTGATTTCATTAGATGATAGTTTACCTGAAGAAATCTATGTATTAATAGGAAGAGTTATGCCAGCTATGTGGTGGTAGAAAAGGAGTTAAATAATGAATAATCAAGATTTACTTGATGCGGGATATAAAAGATATAGTCCTTCTCCAAATCAAGAATTTATAACAGACTTATTTGAAAAGTGTATTCGTGATGATAAGGGTAAAAAATATTATATCCATATTTATAGATATGATTTTGGTGCGGATTCTAGAGGTGACCATATTATCTTATATGAAGCCAAAGTTCAGCTCAATACTAAAAATGAAATTGGAATAAACGTCACTTTTATAAATGGATGGGAACTAAAAGAGATGGAACAGCATTGTGAAGATCTGTGGAATAGTGGCTTATACGATTATTATGAGGAGTATAGTAATGGATTGGTTAATTAAAGCAACACTTAATGAAATAGAAAATCAGATGGCAAGATTATATTGGAACAAGTATCAAAAAGAAATAGTGTCATCACCATTTCAGAATACTGGTGCTGAGTATAGTAATGATACATTCACAGTGAGAGCATACAACTGGAATGATGAGGACGATATATTACCAAACTTCGAGTACAAGGATTTAAAAATATATTGGTATAAACATAGTCGGAGAGGACTACAGTGGTACTATAACTGTAGTAAAAATGCTTTGCCATCATCAGCATTTTTAGAGGATATGCTTGAGGATTGTATTGAGTCATTAGAACGAGATTTTGATACTCGTCCGGGACATTCCAAGAGGGAGGCGGAGCAAGATGATAATTAGAATAGTTATTATATTAATCATTGTATCTCAGTTTTGTTTAATTTGTTATTTAATTTCACAGATTGAAAACAATGAGAAAGAGAATCAGAAATATTTCGATAAGCTCCGCAGAGAGTATGATATAAAACTCGAATCTTATAAAGAAGATATTGTAATAAGAGATGAGATTATAGAAGGTCTAAAGAGGAGGTCTGTATAATGGATGATAGAAAAGGAAGTTCAACAGTAGGTGGTGTAGGATTTGTAGGTATGCTTACAATCGCATTTATTGTGCTGAAACTTTGTAAGGTTATTAATTGGTCATGGGTATGGGTACTTAGTCCACTATGGATTAGCGCACTATTTGTCGTAGGAATCCTTATAGGAATATTTGTAATTTATTTAATAGCAAATAGGTAGGTGACAGCATGGAAGAGATTAAGAGAACAGAACGTGGATGGTGCGGCTATATACAAGGTTATCAGTATTGTTTATTTCGCCGTAACACACTTATTGAATATCTAGATAAAAAGATAGTTATTGCTACTCTCGGCAACTTTATTGATCCGTACCGTTGGAAAGTTATGCCAATAAAAGATGATATATGGTATGAAACTATAGCAGGGTATGCAATTAACAAAGGAGGTTTCTGGGACATAGATGGTAATAATATGATTGAGATTAAATCTAATCATACCATACGAGGAGAATTAGACTACATTCTCGATAACTATCAAACTCCAGACCTATATGCAAATATAATTCATGAAACTATTGTTGATGAAATGATGGATAGGATATGTGAATATGATTAAACCAGAAATATTAGAACAGGAACTTAATAAGTTATATAAGACGAATCCAGAAGAGTATAAGAAGGATTGCGACTTTTGGAAAGCTAAGGGGTATAAAATCTTCCGCAACTCCAAAGGAGAACATAGAGTTAAGATAGATACTCACAATGCTACTTCGGCTGCTATGAAGGATTTGTTCGGTAACAATGTAACTGATGTACTAGGAGATATATTTGGATTCAATTAAAGGAGAAAATTAAATGAGTTGTAGCATACATTTATATTGTGAAATAACTAGGAGGGAATATGACTCTAAGTGATGTATTAAAAATATATGATAACAAAGATTTCGATGTAATTGAATATAGATGTATCAGGTCAATAGATGGTGATGATGTGGATTATCTGTGCGGCTTTGCAACATATAAAAACAAAATGCTGCAGTCTGCAGATGGCGGTGAGTATCACCTCACTGATCCGATTCAGAAGCACGAAATCTATAAAGATAAATGGCTCGTGGTTTGGAGGTAGAATATGGGAACAAACTATTATTTCATTACGAGAAACACTAGATTCGCCCATAAGTACTTCGCTAAAAAGATAGCGGAGAATTACTACGAAGGTGAGTATGAAATAGAGGATTGTCCATATCTTAGATTTGCAATTCATTTAAATAAATGTAGTTGTGGATGGCGACCTATTTTTCAAATACATAAGTGTTTCGACACATTTAATAAGCTTGAGGAATTTTACTATAAACATCAGAAGTATCTTAAGATTGTTGATGAATATGAACAGGAATATACTTTCGAAGATTATAAAGACAAGATTATACACCATGCTACTTATAGAGATCCAGAACCTATGAAATGGGTTTATGACTACGAAGACTTCGAGCTTAAGCATTTTCCTAATAATGCAACTAAAAGATTACATCTAGTTGATTGTAGCCCGGAAGAAGCAGATATATGGTGTCCATTCAATCATCTCGAATATAGTCGCACTCAAAAAGAAGCAGCAGAAAAGTTTGGAGTCTGGGAATCATGGATGAGACATGACGATTTTTATAGTCATAACGATCCAGATTATCCTATAGATTGGTCGAAAGGAGAGTTTTCATAATGTATCAGTGTTTTCATTGTTTAAGTAATTCGGTAGTTTGGGATAATGATTTTACTTTCGAAGACTTTGGTTATGAAGGTGAAGGATTAGTACATATATGTCACTGTTTATGAGGTTGCAAAGTTTACATCAGACTTATCTAAGATTAATAAGCATGATTCAGACCTTAAGAGTAAGCCCGGATTCTATGGTTACGAAGATGATTGAGGTTACTTTATTCATAAAGATATTGTGGCATGGGCAGAGTTGCCTGAGATACCAAAAGAATTTAGAGAATAATCGGTAAAAGATAAAGTTTTACCGAGGTTTAGACAAATTAATATATCGGCAATTTTTATAATTTTTTGCCGATATATAGTGATGTATTGGCAGTAAAGCTTATTTACTGCCAATAATTCTTAAAAGGAGGGGTAAAGCAATGGAAGATAATTATGTAGTATATCATTTGCATTCAATGTTGAGTAATGGCGTAACTAATATAGATTCGGTAACAAATTATCAAGACTATATTAATTACGCTTCTTCTCTTGGGATGAAAGCAATCGCATTCAGTGAGCATGGATCTGTGTTTGAATGGCTTAAGAAAAAAGAGGCAGTTGAAAAAGCCGGCATGAAATATATTCACGCCGAAGAGTTTTATGTTACTGAAACTCTAGATGAAAAAATACGTGATAATTATCATTGCGTTCTTATTAGTCGTAATTATGATGGTGTCAAAGAATTAAACAAACTTTCTAGTATTTCATTTAATCGAGAAGATAATCATTTTTATTATTCTCCTAGAATATCGTTTGAAGAGTTAATTAATACTTCTGACAATATTATTATTTGTACTGCTTGTCTTGCTTCTATTCTTGCATCAGATAATGCTCCGCTTAAAGAGCGTTTTATCTCGTTTTTAATAACTAATAAAAATAGATGTTTTTTAGAATTGCAACATCATAATGTTCAAGCGCAAAAAGATTATAATTTAACATTATGGAAATTAGCTCAAGAAACTGGAATCCCGTTAATCGTCGGAACAGACACTCATGCATTAAACGAAGATCATATGCAAGGAAGAAGCATTCTTCAGAAATCTAAAAATATTCATTTTGATAATGAAGACGGATGGGATTTAACGTTTAAAACTTATGACGAGTTAATTGCTGCATATAAAAAACAAGGTGTATTACCAATAGAAGTAGTTAAAGAAGCCATTAACAATACAAATGTGATGGCTGATATGATAAAAGATTTTACTATGGATAGAAGCTATAAATATCCTCATCTTTGGGATAATCCAGAACAGCTTCTTAGAAAAAAAATACAGCAGGGGATTATCAGTAAAGGTGTTGACAAATATCCTAATTACCAAGAATATCTTGACAGAATAGAATACGAAATGAAAGCATATATTCATAACGAAGCAATAGATTTTATGTTGCTTATGGAAGATATTATCTCTTGGTGTAAATCTCAAGGTATTCAAACTGGATACGGCAGAGGTTCTGTTAATGGTAGTGTAATTGCGTGGCTTATAGGAATTACTGAAATGGACAGCATTAAGTTTGGACTAAATTTTGAGCGTTTCATGAATGTGGAACGTGTCAGTCTTAGTGATATAGACACCGACTTTCCACCATCAAGAATAGACGAAGTTAAGAATTACGTATTTAACCACCACGGTCTGTATTGTAGCGACATCATTACATTTAACACCATAGCAGATAAGGGTGCTATTCGAGATGTGTGTAGAGCTTTATATGGCAACAATAAGATACCACAAGAATTATTAGATCAATGGCAAAAAGAAGTAGATGGATATGGTAAACCATTTGATGATACTTCGAAGAAAATAGACAAGATTAAAGATGGTGATTACTTAAAGATATCAGAAGAATTATGTGCTGCCGTTGACAACGAAGAAGAGTATGAGAAAGTAAGAAAAAAATATCCGCAAGTATTTAAATATGTGGATTTAGTAAAGGGGGTTGTGGTTAGTATAGGTAATCATCCTTGCGGAATGATTGTTTCCCCAGAACCTATTAACGATGCGATAGGTTTGTGTAGTACAACTACCGATCCGTTTCCAGTTAGTCAATTATACATGAAGGAAGTTGATAGTTTAAATTATGTTAAACTTGACCTTTTAAAACTTGATACAATACAGCTTATTGATGAAACGTGTAAGATGGCAAATATTCCAATGGTCTTACCTGATACAATGAATATATATGATGATAAAGTTTGGAATTCTATGAGAGATGATACAACGTCATGTTTTCAATGGGAGTCAGCAACTGGACAAGATTATATTCGTAAACTATTATCAGATAACACTATAAACAAATACAAAAACGCCGGACTTAATATTGATAAAATGACACTTTTATCAATTGGTAATTCTGCGATACGTCCTGCGGGAGCATCATATAGAAATGATTTGGCTAATGGCGTTGTTCGCAAAACTGGTTCTAAACCAATAGATGAGTTTCTTTCAAACACATTTGGATATCTTGTTTTTCAATGTCAGATTATTGAGTTTTTACATCAATACTGTGGATTTACAATGGGAGAAGCTGATATAGTAAGACGTGGATTTGCCAAAAAGACTGGTACAGATCAATTTATTCCAATAATAAAAAATGGTGGTTATTTAAATAATAATAAAAATCATTATATTGATGGATATATAAAAACTATGCAAGACAAATATGGTATATCAGAAGAAAAATCAGAAGAGGATATAGTGTCTTTTATAAAAGTTATTGAAGATGCAAGTTCATATCTCTTTTCGTTAAATCATTCGCAGCCATATTCGTTTATGGGGTATGCTTGTGCATATCTTAGATATTACTACCCAACAGAGTTTATAACTTGTTGTCTTAATTTAAATAAAGACAATAGCGATAAAACTACTGCGGTTACAAATTATGCAAAAAAAGTTAAGATAGAAATACTTCCAATAAAGTTTGGATATTCTCGTGCAGACTATGCGTGTGATGCAGATAATAAGAGAATATATAAAGGAGTAGCATCGGTAAAAAATCTTAACAACACTGTATCCGAGGAATTATATGCACTATCTCAGGAACGCGTGTATGATAATTTCATTGATCTTCTTGTGGATATAACCAATAAAACTAGTTGTAACTCTCGACAGCTCGATATTCTAATTAAGCTAGACTACTTCTCTGATTTTGGAGAGATAAATGAGTTAACATACATTACATCGGTATTTAACAGATTGTATGATAAGAATAAAGGGTTTAAGAAAAACATAAAAGAAAACAAGCTTGGACTTGCATATGAGTTTGTAAAACCTTATTGTGAAGAATATAAAGAAGAGGAAATTAAAGAGGTAGATTACGAACGTATGCTTAAGGATTTAAAAGATAAAGGCGCACCAGAAGAACAGATTATATATTTCAATACTGCTATTCGTACAAGTTCTAAGTTTAAGAAAGACGGTACGCCTAATGGTTTGAATTATGAAAAGTTCTTTAAAGCCACAAAGATGCCGGAAGATATAAAACGTTCGTATGCAACAAAGATATCAGAAGCGGAGTATAAAGGACTAAATGCTTATGAGTTGTTAACTAACCTTAAATATAACGGACATCCTTGCGATTTACGTTTAAAGATTATGTATCAGCAAGAATATCTTTCTTATATAGATTATATAAATCCTGATGCAGATCCTAGATGGGTGGTTGTAACAAATCTAGATACAAAGTATTCTCCAAGATTTATGGCGTACTGTTTAAGAAATGGACAAACTTGCCAAATAAAAGTGCGTAAGAACCGCCAAGGTAGTAAAAATAATACTCATTTAGTAAATACATTTGAAAATACTCCATTTAAGAATGGTGATATTCTCTATATGAAGTATTGCAAAGAAGAACCTAAAGCAGTATTAGTCGATGGAAAATGGACGAGGGATTATTCCAATAAGGAATGGTGGCTTTATGAATATTCTGTAAACGAGAAAATTAAATATTGATTTTACACTACAATTGTGTTACAATAAGTATGAGTAGGCTTCTCAACAAAAGTGATGATAGAGTATGATGTAAATCAAATGGTAAACAAAACGAATGGAGAGAAGATTATTATGGAACACTTAAAAACATTAGTTGTTGGATTTTTGCTGGTCGCGGTTGGCTTAATAGGATTAAGTTCAGTAATCCTTAGACAAGGTCAGGCATTAAGCGATCAAATAAATACAGCAACACAAGAAACCGAAGACTTAAGAACTGAAATAAGTTCACTTACAGACGCATACGAGGCAGAGACTGCTAGTTTAACCGATGCCTTAAAGGAACTAGAAGAAGAAATTAAAGTAATCGAAGAGTCAACAACTGAGGAGATTTCAACAGAAGAGATTACGACCGAGGAGTCAACTGAGGAAGTATCCCCACAAGATACCCCTCAAGATACCCCTCATGATGACACCAAGGAGACATCTAAAGACGAGCCTAAAACGCTTGTTTCAAGCGCGATGGAGACTACTCAACTCGATGATGGCGAAACAATTATATCAAACGAGACAAACAATGAGTACACCGTTGAAGTAGAAGAGATGTATAAGTTTGACGAATACTATCAGCCTACCGATTCAGGAAACTCATACGGCGATTTATCTGAGACAGATATTTATTATCTACAGAGAGTTGCCGAGACAGAGACATATGGAACAGACATGATGAGCAAGACACACGTTGTTTCTGTAGTCCTTAACAGATGGCAAGCTGGCACTTGGGGTTCATCTGTTCAGGCAGTAGTAACATCACCAAATCAGTTCTGTTATTTCCGTACATCAATATCACAATCAACGATTGATGCGGTAAATTATGTACTTGAGAACGGTGATACGGCTCAAGGAGCAATGTATTTCCACAGTGGAGCTTACTCATCAACATTCTGTGGAAGATCATGGATTTTTAGTGACGATTGTGGTCACCACTTTTACTAGAATATAAAAGCATAAATTAAATTATAAAGGAGTAAAAAGACATGACTATTATCACTTTAAGTGCTAAAGCAGAGGGCGGAAAAGATACTACCGCCCTCCAGCTTAAAAATCAATTAGAAGATATGGGATATTCTGTCCTTATCTGTCATTACGCAGACCTTCTTAAATACATTTGTAAGAAGTTCTTTGACTGGGATGGTCACAAGAACGAAGAGGGTCGTACACTTCTGCAACGAGTAGGTACAAATACCATACGAGAAATTGAACCAAACTATTGGGTTGATTTTATCAAAAGTATATTACGATTTTTCCCCGATGAATGGGACTATGTATTAATACCTGATACTCGTTTTCCAAATGAGATAACTGGTCTACAAGATGATTTTAAAGTTATCTCCGTACATATAACCAGACCGGGTTATGAAAACCATTTAACCGAAGAACAAAGAAAACATCCGAGTGAGACAGCACTTGATGAGTTTCACTTTGATTACGAGATTACCAACCCTAGCACACGAGAAGGATTGAGTAGAGAAGTACAAGAATTTATCAATAAGATACTGTGAGGTGAAGGATAAAATGGATGAGTTAAGACACACACTAAATTATTTATATTGTGGTTGCGAGATAGATCCGGAGAATAAAGACTCTATTGAAAGAAGTCTCGACACATTAGATTGGATTATGAATATTATTGAATCTACAAATATTCACAATATTGCAGAATGCGTAGATTCAATTACAAAGATAAAGAATATGACTTGCGTGGAGGATACAGACGATGATGAAAATAGTTTTTAGAAACATACAACAGATTGAAAAGTTTAGCAGAATAGCCGAGAAGTACGGTAATGTTATAGTCAAGAATGGTTCTATTGAGATAGACGGCGAGTCTATTGTAGGACTCACAACTCTTGGACTAAACAAAGTACTTGAGGTTAATTATAACGACAAAGATTCTATAGTACAGTTTGAGTCAGAGGTGGCTGCACTAGGTATTGAAAGGTAGGTGATTTCTTTTTGTACACATATGAAATGATTGGCGTTGCCGATGAGAATGAAAAAACTTATGTATGTAAATATGGTACTTATGATAAGCAGCTAGGATTTATGTTAAACTCGGAAGGACATAAGTACATTTACAATCATGGATACGAATCATTAATAAATATTCTTTTCCATGAAAACCTTTGGAAAATAAAAGAGGAAATTAAAGAAATGACTCTTAAAGAGGTGGAGGAAGAACTTGGTTATAGAGTTAGAATAGTTGATCCCCAACCGAATAAAGAGCTTTCTGAAAAGGATAAAAAGGAAGTTGATGAAACTATTGATATGTT
>Ga0256405_10001837_pt1 | contig 54248 bp, 60 predicted proteins | sample RumenRJG_02DNA_FD_189096 | JGI IMG/M metagenome (GOLD analysis project Ga0256405, IMG submission 189096) | Bovine rumen microbial communities from Lethbridge, Alberta, Canada - RJG_02 | ecosystem: Host-associated > Mammals > Digestive system > Stomach > Rumen | place: Canada: Alberta... | reverse complement strand
CTTGCGAGATTAATATTCGAGTAAAACTAGAGCGCGATTATATTAGTCAACACCAGGAAATTGATCCGTATTTTTGGCGTGAAACAAGTGAGGATTCTTGGATCCTAGATGATAAGTATAAAGATTCTAGGACAAAAGTCATCGGCAAAGCTATAGGAGATTGTGTTGCTGAAAAGGGAGCGTTTGCAAATAAAAAACCTGAGGATATTATAACCTTTAAGAATACAGAGCCTCAAGATTATAAACCAGAAAACTGGAATGCAGTTATTTTGTATAACTATGTCCATGAAGCGATTAATGGAGAATATCCTTATCCTTTGGATGATGTAAGTGTGGCATTGGATGATAAATTGGATGGAATAAAGAAATTTTATAAAAATCACTACCATATAGAAAATGACAAGCTAGATAGAGCTATTAAGAATGCTGTCAATGATATACAAAAGTATGTGAAGGCTCTGAATTTAGATAAATATTTATATGATTTTATAAAAAGCAAACTAGAATATGATAAAACTCCATCTGTTAATAATTTAGCACCTAATATTGATGCTGCAAACAGCTACAACTTCAGGAATGGTGATGCATATATCGTTCCTGAAGGAGATATAGGTTTCTATTTATCGCATGAACAGAAACCGCCATTACTGAGCCGATATAAAGTATACTTATACTATTCCGGACATGAGCTTTATGTTAACAAGATAGTGAAAGATGATTCAGTTCTGGTCGAAGATGACTGGGATGATGTGACTTATTCTACTCTAGATTCCATAAGAGATTCCGGTAGCTGGGTACTGGGAAGGTTGGACGCTTTAGTCAAATTACCTATAACAGAACAGTTAAAAGAGTGGAATCAGAAAATATCTATGAAACTGGCTGCGCAAACGCTTGCCAAGCACGATCCTTACTTATAAATGAGGCGGTGGTTTTGTACGCTGTCATTTCAAGGAGCACCTCTCTCTTAGATTGAGCTTTTCGCGTTCCGTTATTTCAAAATATTTTTCCTATCAAGGGGGGGGGGGCTTCAAGGCGCTAGCGTGTATGTCATTCATTTTTAGAGCATTTGTAACTTTTTTTGGGTGCTCCATTGCTATGGTATGTGATACATATAACTTTTTTAATCTTGTTCATCTGCGACATTAAGTTATTATCACTTTTGTCTTGTTTTTGCTGTGCCATTTTTCAATGGGGATGTTTGTATCTTCGCATTTTTTTTCTTACTTTTCTCCAAATCTTTGTAATAATAATTTACGTTAGTTACGTTTTTAGTGCTCTGCCACACATTATGGCCGGACTATACAAAACGATATTTAGCTAGACAATTCCCATTTCATTTTCTTTGTTTGAAACAAAAGTTTAAAATTATGTTGATGATTTTGAGTTTGTTGTGATACAATATCTCGTGAAGCTCTGCCTCTTATGAGGTGGAGGAGTATTGGATTTTTATTTTTATAGAGGAATACAAAAGGGATAATGCCTACAATAAACCAGTTGATAAGGTCTCCTAGGAAGTCTAGGGTCGCTCGAAATAAGGTTCCTGCTTTGGAATCTTGTCCACAAAAGAGAGGTGTTTGCTCTCGTGTTTTTACAACGACACCGAAAAAGCCTAACTCGGCTATGAGAAAGGTTGCACGTGTTCGTTTGACGAATGGGTATGAAGTTACTGCTTATATCCCTGGAGAGGGACACAATTTGCAAGAACACTCGGTTGTTTTAATCCGTGGTGGACGTGTTAAAGACCTTCCTGGTGTTAGGTATCATATAATAAGAGGCGCGTTGGATACTCAGGGTGTCAAGGATAGAAAACGCGGACGTTCTAAGTATGGCGCGAAGAAGCCTAAATAATATTTATTGAGAGGAGTTTTTGAAATGGCAAGACGCAGAGCTGCTGAAAAGCGTGAGATATTGAAAGATCCGAAGTATGGAGACATTGTCGTTACTAAGTTTATGAACTGTCTGATGTATGATGGAAAGAAATCTGTTTCGGAAAGAATACTATACGGCGCTTTCGATAAAATTGATGGTAAGAATGGAAAAACCTGTTTGGAATTGTTTAATGAAGCACTAGAAAATGTCAGACCTACTTTAGAGGTTAGATCTCGACGCGTCGGCGGTGCTACATATCAAGTTCCGACTGAGGTGGCGCCAAGAAGAGCGCAGGCTTTGTCCATTCGCTGGCTCATAAATGCAGCAAGAGCTAGATCTGAAAAAACTATGATAGAGCGACTTGCTGCTGAGTTTCTCGATGCTTCAGCAGGGAAGGGCGCAGCCATTAAAAAGAGGGAGGATACCCATAAGATGGCTGAGGCGAACAGAGCCTTTGCTCATTATAGGTGGTAGTTAGGGAGGAAAATGATTTATGGCACGAACAACACCTATAGATAGGTACAGAAATATCGGCATTATGGCGCATATAGACGCCGGAAAAACAACGACTACTGAACGAATTCTGTATTATACCGGAAAATCCTATAAAATCGGAGAGACGCACGAAGGCGCGGCTACGATGGACTGGATGGAGCAAGAGCAGGAGCGTGGTATCACGATCACTTCGGCCGCAACGACATGTTTTTGGAAAGATCATCGCATCAATATCATTGACACACCAGGTCACGTTGATTTCACTGTCGAAGTTGAAAGAAGTTTACGAATCTTGGATGGTGCGATTACGGTTTTCGACGGTGTGGCTGGTGTTGAACCTCAGTCTGAGACCGTTTGGAGGCAAGCAGACAAATATAATGTTCCAAGGATTTGCTTCGTAAACAAGCTCGACAGGATGGGAGCGAATTTCTTCAGGTGTGTCGATATGATAGTCGACAGGCTTGGGGCAAAGCCGGTTCCGTTGACATTGCCGATAGGCATTGAAGCTGATTTTAAAGGCGTTGTCGATGTTGTCACAATGAAGGCATATATCTGGCACAATGAAGACCTGGGGGCACACTACGATATCGTGGATATCCCGGATGATATGAAGGCGCAAGCTGACGAATATCGCCAGAAAATGCTGGATATCATAGTCGAAGCTGATGATGCGGCTATGGAAGCATACCTTGAGGGCAAGGAAATTCCTTTAGAGCTCATGAAAACTTGTATTCGCAAAGGGACAATCAAGGGAATGTTTGTCCCTGTTCTTTGCGGAACAGCTTTTAAGAACAAAGGTATTCAGCCATTATTGGACGCTGTCGTTGATTATTTGCCTTCGCCCTTGGATATTGGTGAAGTTCATTGTACTGATATGAAAGGCGAAGAGACAACAAGAAAGCCTGATGATGCGGAGCCGATGGCTGGTCTGGCGTTCAAAATAATGACTGATCCATTTGTTGGTAGCATCACATTCTTTAGAGTGTATTCTGGTGTTCTCGAGTCTGGGACTTCGGTTTTGAATTCGGTTAAGGACAAGCAGGAGAGGATAGGGCGTATGCTCTTGATGCACGCAAATAATCGTGAAGACATCAAGTATGCTGCAGCTGGTGATATAGTCGCGCTTTGTGGTCTAAAATACACAACCACTGGTGAGACGCTTTGTTCTCCATCAAAGCCGGTGATACTTGAGAAAATGGAATTCCCAGAGCCTGTTATCGAGATTGCTATTGAGCCGAACACGAAGGCTGATCAGGAGAAGATGGGCATAGCTTTGTCTCGAATGGCAGCTGAGGATCCTTCGTTTAAGGTATCTTCGGACACGGAAACTGGGCAAACTATCATAAAAGGTATGGGGGAGCTTCACCTCGAAATCAAGGTTGATATTCTGAAGAGAGAATACAAGGTTGATGCCAAGGTTGGTGCGCCTCAAGTTGCCTATAGGGAAACTATCACAAAGCAAGGTGAAATTGATTACACTCACAAGAAACAATCTGGTGGTGCTGGTCAGTTTGCTCGAGTTAAGATAATCTTCGAGCCGCTGGAGCCAGGATCAGGATTTGTTTTCGACAACAAAATCGTTGGTGGTGTCGTTCCAAAGGAATATATCCCTGGCGTTATCAAAGGGTTGCAATCAGCGATGGGTACTGGGGTTGTAGCTGGGTTTCCGATGATAGATTTCAAAGCAACCTTGATTGATGGGGCTTTTCATGATGTTGACTCAAGCGTTTTGGCATTCGAAATTGCTGCACGCGCTGCTTTTAGAGAAGGAATAGCAAAATGTGCACCAAGATTGCTTGAACCTATCATGAAAGTTGATGTTGTGACTCCTGAAGATTACATGGGGGATATCATTGGTGACTTGAATAGTCGCAGAGGACAAGTTTCAGGTATGGATCAGCGTGGAAACGCACGAGAGATTTCGGCTATGGTTCCGTTGGCAAATATGTTCGGGTATGTTAATATCCTGCGTTCTATGAGCCAAGGAAGAGCTCAGTTCTCGATGGTTTTTGATCATTACGATCAGGTTCCACAACAAATATCTGATGAAATTAAAAGCAAAATGTCATAGAATGACAAGTATGTTATTGGTTTGAAAGAAAGAGGAGTAAAAAATGGCGAAAGAAAAGTTTGAGAGATCAAAGCCACATTGTAATATTGGAACAATCGGTCACGTTGACCATGGAAAGACAACGTTGACGGCGGCAATTACCACAGTTTTGGCAAAGCAAGGAAAAGCTGAGGCTAGAGCTTATGACCAAATCGATGGTGCGCCTGAAGAAAAAGCAAGAGGAATCACGATTTCGACTGCTCACGTTGAATATGAGACGGATAAGAGACACTATGCGCACGTTGACTGCCCAGGTCACGCTGACTATGTCAAAAACATGATTACTGGTGCAGCACAGATGGATGGTGCAATCTTGGTTGTGTCTGCTGCGGATGGACCTAAGCCACAAACTAGAGAGCATGTTCTATTAGCTCGACAAGTGGGCGTTCCTGCGCTGATTGTTTATCTCAATAAGATGGATTTGGTCGATGACCCTGAGTTGGTCGACTTGGTTGAGATGGAAGTTAGAGATTTGTTGAATTCATATAACTTCCCTGGAAATGACACTCCAATTATCAGAGGCTCTGCATTAGCTGCTTTGGAAGGGCGTGATAAAGAGCTTGGTGAGGATTCGATTATGAAGTTGATGGAAGCTATTGATAGCTATATTCCACAACCTCAAAGAGCAATTGATAAGCCGTTTTTGCTCCCTATCGAAGATGTCTTCTCAATTTCAGGACGTGGAACAGTTGTAACCGGACGTGTTGAAAGAGGTGTCTTAAAAGTTGGTGATGAAGTTGAAATCGTTGGAATTAAGCCAACTCAAAAGACTACCGTTACTGGAGTTGAGATGTTCAGAAAATTGCTAGATCAAGGTGAAGCAGGAGACAACATAGGCGCTTTGCTCCGTGGTACCAAGAGAGAGGAAGTTGAAAGAGGACAAGTTTTGGCAGCTCCAGGAACAATTACGCCACACACAAAATTTGAGGCTGAGGTTTATGTTCTTACTAAGGAAGAAGGTGGACGTCATACTCCATTCTTCGCAAACTACAGACCTCAGTTCTATTTTAGGACGACTGATGTGACTGGAACTGTTTCTCTTCCTTCTGGAGTCGAGATGGTCATGCCTGGAGATAACATAAAGATGACAGTTGAGCTGATTGCTCCTATCGCTATGGAAGAGAACCTCAGGTTCGCTATCCGTGAAGGCGGAAGGACGGTCGGAGCTGGTGTCGTTTCAAAGATAATAGCGTAAGTGTAGAGAAAGAGGGATATTTCAAAATGGAAACTCGTAGTATCAGGATTAAGTTAAAGGCCTACGATCACAGATTGCTAGATCAATCTGTGAAGGAAATAGTTAACACCGCGAAGAGAACCGGAGCGGCGGTCGTAGGTCCTATCCCTCTTCCGATGCGTATAGAGAGATATACGGTCAATCGCTCGCCTCATATAGACAAAGAATCGCGAGAGCAATTTGAGATGAGGACACACAAGCGAATGATCGATATAAAAGATTGGCTACCTCAGACAGTTGATGCTTTGATGAAGCTCGATTTGGCCGCAGGTGTTGATGTTGAGATTAAACTATAGAGAGTAGGGAATAATGAGAGTAGGGTTAATTGCCGAAAAGGTCGGTATGACTCAGTTGTTTGACGACAATGGTGTGCAAATTCCAATAACGGTTCTGAAAGTTGATCCGTGCACAGTTGTTTCTCTTAGGACAAAAGAAAAAGATGGTTATAGCGCCGTACAACTTGGAACGAGAGAAGATAAGGAAAAGCACATAAATAAGCCACAACTGGGATATTTTAAGAAGGTAAATTCAAAGTTGTTTAGGATTTTGAAAGAGTTCCGAGTTGAAGATTCTTCGACGTATAACGTTGGAGATGTCTTTGATGCGACGCATTTTGAAGCTGGGCAGTTTGTTGATGTCAGTGGAGTTACCAAAGGAAAAGGTTTCGCTGGCGCTATGAAAAGGCACGGCTTTGGAGGATTAAGGGCAACACATGGTGTGTCTATATCGCACAGAAGCCATGGATCGACTGGAAACAGAACGCTTCCAGGACGTGTCTTCAAAGGTAAGCGTATGGCCGGTCATATGGGAGACACCAAAGTTACAGTGTTGAATTTAAAGGTGCATTCAGTAGACAAAGACAAAGGCGTTATATTCGTCAGAGGTGCTGTTCCTGGATGCAAGAGTGGCATCGTTTATATACGCGACGCCGTTAAGAAGTCTAAATAAACGATGGTGAAGTTATGAAGTTGAGTATTTTAGATAACCAAAACAACGTCTCGGGAGAAATTGAACTCTCTGATGCTGTTTTTGGCGTGTTGCCACGAAAGGACATAATAACACGTGTTGTGTTGTGGCAATTAGCGAAAAGACGTGCTGGAACGCACACGGTTAAGGGCAAGTCCGATGTTCATGGAACGACGAGAAAGTTTGTGAGACAAAAAGGCTCAGGGGGCGCTCGTCACGGTTCGAAGAAAGCCGCGCAATTTAGACATGGTGGGATTGTTTTCGGGCCAGTCATGAGGGATCATAGTCATGATTTGCAGAAGAAAGTCCGCAAATTAGGCCTACGGATGGCTCTTTCAGATAAGGCGAAAAATGGGAATTTAGTCATAGTTGACTCTTTGAAATATGCTGATCGTGTTAAGACAAAAGATTTCTTGAAAAGATTTGATGGAAAGCGGTCTGCCTTGTTCATAGACAGTGATTATGATGACAATATGTTTTTCGCTATGTCGAATATAGTCGGATACGATTTTATTCCGCAGATTGGTGCGAACGTATACGACATTATAAGGAAAGACAAGTTGGTTATTTCGGTTGATGCTGTGAAGGAATTAGAAGGGAGGTTGGCATGAGTGATAATATGCAAGCTTATTCCAAGGATTACGATGTATTGAGGTATCCAGTCTTAACGGAAAAGTCAACAAAAACTCTTGAAACGTCGAACGCATATGTTTTTGTCGTTGATATAAATGCGACGAAGCTGGATGTGAAGAATGCAGTTGAAAGGGTTTTCGGAGTTAAGGTTGATAAGGTTAATACGATCGTAAGCAAAGGAAAAACCAAGGGATTTAGAGGAAGATACGGAAAGAGATCCGATATTAAGAAGGCGATAGTGAGACTAAATGCCGGCGATAAGATCGATCTTGGTGTTGGAGTGTAATCATGGCGTTAAAGCAATATAAATCAGTGACGACATCGCAAAGACAGCTTGTCAATATAGATAGGTCTGAGCTTTGGAAAGGGCGTCCAGTTAAAAAATTAACTCGCAAGAAAATCGATAGAGCAGGGCGGAATAATCATGGTCATGTGACGGTTTGGAACAGAGGCGGTGGACATAAGCAGCGCTATAGGGTTATTGATTTTTTGCGTGATAAAAAAGATATGGAGGCGGTTGTTGAGCGGATTGAATACGATCCAAATCGCAGTTCCTTTATAGCCCTTGTCAAGTATACCGATGGTGAATTGAGGTATATCATCGCTCCACAAAAGCTGAAAGTCGGAGATACTATAATTTCATCTGATAAAGCTGATGTGAAGCCAGGAAATACGATGCTTTTGAAGAACATACCGGTAGGTACGGTTATTCATAACATCGAGTTAAAAATCGGCAAGGGGGCGCAGATGGCTCGTTCTGCTGGTTCTTCTGTTCAGTTAGTTGGTCGCGATGGAGTGCATGTCATATTGCGCTTGCCATCAGGGGAACAAAGGTTAGTTCATGGAATGTGCACTGCGACTGTCGGTGTTGTGTCAAATCCAGATCACCAGAACAGGAGTTATGGAAAAGCAGGTCGTAATCGTTGGCTTGGCAAGCGTCCATGTGTCAGAGGTGTTGCGATGAACCCTGTTGATCACCCGCATGGAGGTGGTGAGGGTAAGACCTCTGGAGGTCGTCATCCAGTAACGCCTTGGGGAATTTCTACAAAAGGTAAAAAAACTCGTAGAAATAAGCGTACGAATCGTTATATAATATCAAAGCGAAAGTGAGGAGATTGAAACGTGCCTAGATCAGTTTGGAAAGGTCCATTTTTCGACCGATACTTGTTAAAGAAAGCTGAAGCAGTGAAGGCTTCAGGGCGCTCTGATGTTATTAAGACGTGGTCAAGACGCTCGACCATTTTGCCTCAATTTGTTGGGGTAACATTCGGCGTGCATAACGGAAAGAAATTTATTCCGGTTTCTGTCTCTGAAAATATGGTTGGACATAAATTAGGTGAATTTGCTCCTACTCGCACATATTACGGGCATGGTGCGGATAAGAAAGTGAAGAAGTGATTATGCAGAACAATATAACAAAGGCAGTATTAAGGAAAATACGAGTAAGTCCTCAAAAGTTGAATGTTGTCGCTTCGATGATAAGAGGGATGAAAGCGCAGAAAGCTTTGGATGTTCTGCTGTATTCGAAAAAGAGAATAGCTAACGAGGTGAGAAAAACTTTAATGTCAGCAATGGCAAATGCAGAAAACAACAATGGATGGGATCCCGAATTGCTGCATGTCAAAGAGGCTTATGTTGGCTATAGCATAAAGTTACGTAGATATCGTCCGAGAGGACGCGGAAGAGGGGAGGTTATAACGAAGCCGTTTAGCCATCTCACAATAGTTGTTGAAGCGAGGGGTTGATATGGGACAGAAGGTAAATCCTGTTGGAATGAGACTTGGGATACTGAGAACCTGGGAGTCCAGGTGGTATGCCAGGAAGGAATACGCTGATCAGTTGTATAAGGATATTCAGATCAGAGATTACGTTTTAAAAAACTATAAGTCTGCTGGTGTTGCAAAAGTTGTGGTTGAGCGCCCGGCGAAGAAGGTTTGTGTTGAGATATACGCATCGCGACCTGGTTCCTTGATTGGGAAAGGTGGTGCTGATTTAGAAAAGTTGAGGAAGATACTTTCTAAAATAGCTGGTACTGAAGTGGCTATAAATATATCCAATGTCAGAAAACCTGAGCTAGATGCATATCTCATAGCTGAGGGCATTGCATTTCAGATAGAGAAGCGAGTTTCATTCAGAAGGGCAATGAAGAAGGCGATACAGTCCGCTATGAAATATGGAGCGCTTGGTATAAGGGTTAACGTTTCGGGCAGACTTAATGGCGCTGAAATAGCCAGAATGGAGTGGTATCGCGAAGGTCGTGTTCCATTGCATACTTTGCGTTCTGATGTTGATTTCAGCCTTGGTGTTGCGAAGACGACTTACGGAACGTGCGGAATAAAGGTTTGGATATACAAAGGCGATTACGAAGTTGGAGACGTTTTCTCCAGAGAAAAGAAGATGTGAGGATTGTGAAAAATGTTGTCTCCTAAGAAAACGAAATTTAGAAAAGCCTTTAAGGGAAAAGTGAGGGGCATAACCAAGGCTGGTGCTGAGGTGAGCTTTGGTAGCTTTGGTTTAAAGGCGTTGGATCCGGCGAGGATAACGGCAAGGCAGATTGAAGCCGCGCGCCGTGCCATAACTCGCTATGTGAAGAGGACTGGGCGTATGTGGATCAGGATATTTCCAGATTTGCCTGTTTCGAAGAAACCTGCTGAAGTTCGTATGGGAAGCGGAAAAGGTTCCCCTGAATATTGGGCATGCAGAGTTAGTCCGGGAAGGATAATGTTTGAGTTGGATGGTATCCCAGAGGATACGGCACGTGAAGCTTTTGAGTTAGCTTCTGCTAAGCTGCCAATTCATACGAAGTTCGTGAAGCGTATTGTGTGATGGATGGTAAGATGAAGTTCAGTGAATTGTTAAATAAAGACGCGAAGGAGCTTGTGCAAATGTGTCGTGAATTGAAGAAAGAGCATATGAATTTGCGCTTTCTATCAAAGACGACTCAAGATGTGAAAACTTCTGCAATACGCGCTTGTAAAAAAAATATAGCGAGGGTAAAAACTCGTTTAACACAGTTGGAAAATAAGGAGTGAGCAATGCCACGCAGAGTATTACAAGGTGTCGTTGTTAGTGACAAAAACGATAAGACTGTTGTTGTCAAAGTTGAGAAAAGATTTATGCATCCGAAATATAAGAAATATGTGAAGGTACACAGAAAATACTCAGCTCATGATGAGAACAACACATATAAGATGGGAGAAACGGTAAAAATAATCGAATCGCGCCCTATTTCGAAAACAAAAAAGTGGGTTGTTGAGGAGAAGGAAGGAGTGCGAGCATGATACAGTCAGAGTCTCGTATGAGCGTTGCCGATAATTCAGGGGCTAAAGAGGTTTTGTGTATTAAGGTGCTTGGTGGTTCTAAGCGCAGATACGCCGGGGTTGGTGACGTTATTGTTGTGACAATTAAAGATGCCATTCCGAAGGGCAAGGTAAAGAAAGGCGATGTGCATAAGGCGGTTATCGTGAGGACAAAAGCTCCGATACGTCGTCCTGATGGGATGCAGATTGCATTTGACCGTAACGCTGTTGTCTTGATAGACAAGCAAGGTGAGCCGATTGGAAGTCGTATATTTGGGCCAGTGACGAGAGAATTGCGTAGTGCTGGTTATATGAAAATTATATCTTTAGCACCGGAGGTGTTGTAACTATGACTCAACCGAAATTTAAGATAAAAAGAGGAGATACTGTGCAGGTCACAGCCGGAAGGAACAAAGGGCAAAGAGGCACAGTGAAAAAGGTTTTGCTCGATGAGGCAAAGGTTGTTGTCGAAGGTATTAACGTTGTTGTAAGAAACACGAGACCGGACTATAGACATCCGGAAGGTTCTTATGAAAAAGAGATGCCGATACACATTTCGAACGTATCCTTGGTTGACCCGACGACGGATAGACCTGCGAAAGTTGGCTACAAACTGAATGAGGATGGCAAGAAGGTGCGTTATTTCAAAAAGTCAGGGACTGTTTTATAAGGTGATGGAATATGAGCTATACGAAGGATAAATACTTTTCAGAAATCCGGGCGTCTTTGAAAAAAGAGCTTGGTATAACGAATGAATTCATGATTCCAAAGCTGGATAAAATTGTCTTGAATTGCACATCTTCTGAAGCTGCGCATGATGGAAAGGTTGCTCAAGCAATTGCGGACGAGCTGATGGCTATCGCTGGTCAAAAGCCAGTCATAACGAAGGCGAAGAAATCCATAGCTTCTTTTAAGTTGAGAGAAGGAGCGAAGATGGGGGCTAAAGTTACATTGCGTAGAGACCGTATGTATGAATTTATAGACAGATTGGTCTTTATGGCATTGCCGAAGGTGCGTGACTTTAGAGGCTTATCCAGTCGCGGATTTGACGGAAGAGGAAATTTTTCGATGGGAATAAAGGAGCAAATCGTGTTCCCAGAGATAAATTATGATAAAATAGACAAAGTTAGAGGCTTTGATATAACTATTTGTACTACAGCGAGGGATGACAAGTCAGCTTTGGCTTTGCTGAAAGCGCTAAGATTCCCGTTTACTAGTTGATGTTTTTTAGAGGATAAGACGAATGGCGAATAAAAGTGCTATTGAGACGAATAATAGAAGAAAGAGGCTTGTTGCGAACAAGAAGGTGTCGAGAGATGCTTTACGTGCGATTATAAAAAATAAGGAGACTTCTTTTGAAGAGCGCATGAAGGCGGTTCATAAATTAGCGGAAATGCCGAGAAATTCTTCAAAGACGCGTGTGAGAAACCGTTGCGTTTTGACAGGAAGGCCTAGGGGATATTACAGAAAGTTTGCTATGTCGCGCATAGCACTGAGAGAGCTCGCATCGGCAGGTATGCTTCCGGGCGTGACGAAGGCAAGTTGGTGAGGGAGTTATGAGCGTAGTTGATTCTATAAGCGATTTGATAACAAGAATAAGAAATGGACAGATGGCTCGTAAAAAGACGGTGGATTCCCCGATGTCGAGAGCCCGTGAGGACTTGTTGAAGGTTTTGCAAGCTGAGGGGTATATCAGAGGGTATACGATAGTTGACAGTGAAGAACATGGATATAAAGTTCTTCGCATAGAGCTGAAATACTTTGATGGTAAGCCTGTCATTTGCGAGATAAAGCGTATTTCAAAGCCAGGACGGAGAGTTTATTCTTCCGTAAAAGATTTGCCACTTGTCAGGAATGGGTTAGGAATAAACATTCTTTCTACTAGCAAAGGCGTTATGTCCGATGTTGATGCACGGAAGCAGGCTATTGGCGGCGAGATTATTTGTTCGGTTTTCTAGGTGGTGAGTTATGTCTAGAGTTGGTAAACATACAGTAGCAATTCCAGCTGGGGTTAATGTCTCGTGCGCTGGAAATGTCTTGACTGTGAAGAAGGGAAATGTCGAGAAAATATACGAAGTTCCTTCTTGCATAAAGGTTGAGTGCTCTGCGGATGGAGTGAAATTTATTCCATCTAATTCTGAAAAAGAAACAAGGTCGATTTGGGGAACATCTCAACGCAATGTGAGCAATATAATAACTGGACTTGATAAAGGCTTTAAGATAGAGCTCGAGATGGTTGGAGTAGGATACAAGGCTAGCGTTTCTGGAAAGAAATTGGTTATGCAACTTGGATTTAGCCACGATGTGGAATATGACATTCCGGAAGGCGTGACGATAGCTTGTCCCAAACCAACGACGATTGCTATAAGTGGGCACTCTAAAAAGCAGATTGGCGATATAGCGGCATTTTTGAGAAGCTATAGGAAACCTGAGCCTTATAAAGGAAAAGGGATAATGAAGTCTGGCGAGTTTGTTTATAGAAAAGAAGGGAAGAAGAAGTAAGATGAAAACATCAGCACAATTGCGCGAGAGACGCAAATCAAGGCAACGTTTCAAGATTTCTGCTTCCGTTAAGGGCAAGAACAGGATGGTTATCCATAGGACTAATAATCATATTTATGCTCAAATTCTAGACGAAAGCGGTGCGAAGACCGTGGTTCATGTTTCGACTTTGTCAAAAGAGGTTAGGGATGCTGTGAAAACCGGTGGGAATAAAGAAGCAGCGCTGTATGTTGGAAAAGTGATAGCAGAGAAAGCAAAAGCGAAAAATATTTCGAGTGTTGTCTTTGACAGATCTGGTTTTTTGTATCACGGACGAGTGAAAGTTCTTGCCGATAGCGCGAGAGAGAACGGGCTTAAGTTTTAGGAGAAATGGATATGGCAAGAATGGAGAAGAACAATAAGCGCCAGGCTACTGCTAACAACGAAGTTCAGGAGCAGTTTATTGAGCGCCTAGTGAGTGTTCGTCGTGTGACCAAAGTTGTTAAAGGCGGTAAAAATATGCGTTTTTCTGCCTTGGTTATAATAGGGGATGGAAAAGGGCGTGCGGGCTATGCAACTGCGAAGGCACGCGAAGTTCCGGATGCAGTGAAAAAAGCGGCCGAAAAGGCAAAGAAGAGGATGATCAGGGTTTCTCTTCGTGAAGGACGCACCATTCGACACGATATTTCAGCAAGAGTTGGAGCTGGGCATGTGTTTTTGAGAACGGCACCTGCTGGGACTGGTGTCATCGCTGGTGGCGCTATGCGTTCAGTTTTTGAGGCAATTGGTATTCAAGATATCGTGAGCAAATCGGTTGGTTCAGGGAATTATCACAACGTTGTTAGAGCAACGTTTGAGGCATTGAAGAGCATTATTCCGCCGAAGCAGGTTGCGTCGAAGCTTGGCAAGAAATATACTGATATTCTCGAGAGACGTTTTGCTGGGCAACCGCGTGCTGTGGCTTCTGAGGAAGAATAAGTTGGAGAGATAAGATGGCTAAGACTGAAAAGAAAATCAGAATAAGACAGATCGGGAGTCCTATCAGAAGAGATAAGCGTCAGGGCTTGTATCTCAAATCTCTCGGCTTGAAGAAGATTGGTTCTGAGCGAGAACTTGTGGCAAATAACTCGGTTTTGAAATTGATCGAGAAAGTGCGCCACATGGTTGAAGTTATATCGTGAGGTTATCATGGCGACTGGATTGAAATTAAATAATATACGCGATAATCATGGTGCCAGGCAGAAGACGAAGTTGCTTGGACGTGGTATCGGTTCCGGATTGGGGAAAACATCCGGACGCGGAGGCAAAGGTCAGACGGCGCGTTCTGGTGTCAGCTTGAATGGCTTTGAGGGAGGTCAAACTCCTTTATACAGACGTTTACCAAAAAGAGGTTTTGTCAATGTTCATAGAGCGAAGATGTATGAGTTGGACTTTTTTAAGATTTCTCGTATATTGAAAAACGGGCTTTTGGCAAAGGATGCGTCGATAGATAAGGATTTGCTTATTAAAATCGGATACATGCCGAGAACGGCTGATGGGATATCTTTGATTGCCAACGGCAAAATAGACACTCCTGTGAAAGTTGCTGTGACGCGTGCTAGCGCGAAAGCGAAAGAGATGCTTGAAAAAGCTGGTGGAACGTTGGTTTTGGAATAAGGAGCGATGATGGCTTCTCCTATAGAACAACTTGCTAAAAACTTTAGCCTGTCGTCGTTTAAGAGGGCAAAAGATTTGAAAAAGCGTATATGGTTTACGCTTTTCATTTTGGTTATTTACAGGCTTGGAACATATATTCCTCTTCCTAGCATAAACCCCGCAGTAGTTTCTGAATTTACGCGAAGCCATGCTGGCGGTTTGTTCGGAATTTTGGATATGTTCTCTGGTGGTGCTATTGGACGTATGACAGTGTTTTCTTTAAACATCATGCCGTATATATCTGCTAGCATCATCGTACAGTTGCTGACTGCTATGTCTCCTCAACTGACTGCCTTGAAAAAAGAAGGTGAAGCTGGGCGACGCAAGATAAATCAGTATACGCGTTATGGAACTGTGGCTCTTGCTATGATGCAAGGCTATGGTATAGCGGTTGGTCTGGAGAGGATGATGGGGCATTCTGGTTCCGCTGTGCTGGATCCGGGAATGTTGTTCCGGTTTACGACGATGACGTCGCTTACTGGCGGCACGTTGTTCATCATGTGGCTTGGTGAGCAGATATCATCGCGAGGAATTGGAAATGGCTCATCGATCATCATCTATTCTGGTATCGTAGCAAACTTGCCTGCGGCGTTGTTCAACACTTTTGCTATGGGGAAACAAGGAGCCTTGTCTATAACCGCCTTGATAGGGCTGTTGGTCATGGTGATTGCTGTCATAGCCTTTATTGTGTTTATGGAGAAAGCGAACAGGAAAATACCGATTCAATATCCAAAGCGTGTGACAATGGTTGGAATGCCGGCTCAACAGCAGGGCTCGCATTTGCCGTTGAAGCTGAATAGCGCGGGGGTTATCCCACCCATATTTGCTTCATCAGTCTTGCTTTTGCCGATGACGATAGCTGGATTTATGACCGTTGATCCTAATTCGATATTGGGGCATATATCACGCATATTTGCTCATGGACAACCGATATATATAGTGTCATTCTGTGCAGCAATAATATTTTTCGCTTATTTCTATACAGCGATAATGTTTGCGCCCGAAGAAACGGCGGATAATCTCAAAAAGTCTGGAAGTTATATTCCAGGTATTCGTCCTGGAGCAGCTACAGCAGATTATATAGACAATATGTTGACTAAGTTAACAGCTGTTGGTTCGTTGTATTTGTGTGCGATTTGTGTGTTGCCTGAGGTGCTGTTGTCGCAGGTGTCGTTGCCATTCTATTTTGGAGGAACAAGTCTTTTGATTGTTGTTAACGTGTCTATTGATACTGTGTCGCAGTTCCAATCGCACTTAATAGCAACTCAATATGAGGGGCTGTTTAGGCGTGGTAAAGCTAGGGGGCTAATATGATGGCGAGCAAATGGATAGTTTTGATGGGCGTTGCTGGTTCTGGCAAAGGAACACAGTCCGAGTATCTAGCTCGAGACCACAACTTTGTTGTGATTTCTGTTGGCGAGTTGCTCAGAAGTAACAAGGATAAAGTTATAGATAACTCGGGCGAGACAATAGGTCGAGTTATAACAAGTGGAGCACTTCTTCCTGATGGGGTGGTACTAGATTTGGTCAAAACTGAATTAGAAAAGATAGACAATGTCGCATCTAAAAACGTTTTGTTCGATGGTTTTCCTAGGACGCCTGGACAGGCTGAAGCTTTGAACAAGATCGCAGGAGCTTTTGGAAAGCAGATCGATTGCGTCTTAAGATTTGTTATAGACGATGATATTGTTACAAAACGTATAATGGGCAGATATAAATGTTCAAAATGTGGTAAAATATACAACGATTATTTCTTAAAGCCAGTTCAGGATGGAATTTGCGATGTGTGCGGTGGAACTGAGTTCGACAGACGCGCTGATGATAACGAGGAATCGTTAAAGATGCGTCTGAAAGAGTATCACACCACAACCGTTGCGGTCGTGGATTACTATTCCAAGATGGGCGTGCTGAAGGAAATAAATGCGGACGCTGATTTTGAAACCGTGAAAAAGTCGGTTTTGGAAAGTTTGATTTTAAATTAGGAAGGAGAGGAACGGAGTGGCTCGTATTGCTGGTGTAAACATTCCAACACAGAAAAAAGTCGCTGTTGGTCTAACATCGATTTATGGAATTGGTCATTATAATGCTAAATGTATTATAGAGAAGGCCGGTATTCCTGAGAGTAGGCGTGTGGCTGATTTAACAGATGCTGAGATTCTAAAAATCAGAGAAATAATAGACAAAGACTATACCGTTGAAGGAGATAAGAGACGTGAAGTGTCTATGAATATCAAGCGTATAGTTGATCTTGGCACATACCGCGGATTGCGTCATAGAAAAGGACTGCCAGTTAGAGGACAGAGAACGCATACAAATGCGAGGACGAGAAAAGGTAAGGCTATACCTATTGCAGGTAAAAAGATAGCTACGAGATAATTTTTTTGAGATAGGGATTTTTATGGCACAGAAGACTGTTGGAAGAGTGAAGAAAAAAGAGAAGAAGAATATTGCAAATGCTGTTGCTCACATCAATGCGACATTTAACAACACTATTGTGACGATCACTGATGAAGCTGGCAATACAATAGCTTCTGGTTCTGGTGGAGTTGTTGGTTTTAAAGGTTCTAGAAAATCAACTCCATATGCAGCTCAATTGGCTGCTGAAGATGCGGCTAAAAAGGCTGCTGAACATGGGGTGAAAAGTGTATCAGTTGTTGTTAGGGGGCCAGGAGCTGGCAGAGAAACCGCAATCAGGTCACTGCAATCCGCTGGCTTTGCGGTGACATCGATAAAGGATGTGACCCCATTGCCACATAACGGTTGCAGACCACCGAAAGCACGCAGGAATTAGTTTTTAAGTTTGGAGTAGAACAAGTGAATACTTGGGAAAAGTTGATAAAGCCAGGTAAGATAGAGGTACAGTATTCAGACCCTAAGTTGCGAGAGGCGACCATAGTCGTTGAGCCTCTCGAAAGAGGTTTCGGTACGACGATCGGCAATTCATTAAGGCGAGTTTTGTTGTCGTCTATAGCCGGGAGCGCAATAACTTCTGTGAAGATAGAGGGTGTGGCTCACGAGTTTTCGACCATACCGGGCATAAAAGAAGATGTTACTGAAATAATTCTTAATCTGAAGGCATTGAGGTTACATCTTTGTTCTGAGAGAGCTCGTAAGGTAAAGATTGTTGCCGAAGGAGCAAAAGTTGTGACTGCTAAGGATATTGACTGTCCGTCGGATGTTGAGATTTTGGATCCTGATCACTTTATCTGTACTCTGGGGGATTCGGCGAAGCTCAATATGGAATTAACAATTGAGAATGGCAAAGGATATGTCCCTGCATCTGAACACGCTGATCAGGATGGAGTAATCGGGCATATAGCGATAGATTCGATTTTTAGTCCGGTGGAGCTGGTTGATTTCAAAGTTCAATCTACCAGAGTTGGACAAAAAACTGATTACGATAAGTTGATCCTTAAGATAAGAACGGATGGTTCATTGCGTCCTGAAGATGCGTTGGCTCAAGCCGGTGCTATTTTGAGAGATCATTTTTCTTTGTTCGTTAACTTTGAGGAGATGCAGGTTGAAGATTCTAAGTCAGATATCGAAAAGCTTCCTTTTAATGAGAATTTGCTGAAGAAGGTAGATGAATTAGAGCTTTCAGTGCGGTCTGCAAACTGCTTAAAGAATGAAAATATATTCTACTTGGGAGATTTAGTCCAAAGGACGGAAGCAGACATGTTGAGGACGCCAAATTTCGGACGAAAGTCCTTAAATGAAATAAAGGCTTTGTTAGCCAGCATGGATTTATCATTCGGAATGAGCATTTCGAATTGGCCTCCTGAGAATTTGGATGAGTTATCAAGAAAGATTGATGACAGATATAGTTAGTTTATGGAGAATAGAAAATGAGACATGGGTTTACGAAACGTAGGTTAAATAGAACAAGTTCGCATAGAAAGGCTTTGTTTAGAGCATTATCTTGTTCGCTTATAAAACATGAACAGATAAAAACAACGTTGCCGAAAGCGAAAGAGTTACGTCCTATAGTGGAAAAGCTGGTAACAATGGCTCGTCGCGGTTCATTACACGCGCGTAGGACAGCTATTTCAAGGCTGCAAGATAATAAGGTTGTGCAAAAGTTGTTTGAAGATATAGCTCCAAGATTTGCAAAAAGACCTGGCGGGTATATTCGAATAATGAAGGCTGGATACCGCTATGGTGATTGCGCTCCTATGGCTATAATAGAATTTGTTGATAGAAAGGCAAATCCTGATTTGGCAAAAGTGAGCGATGTAGTGGCAGAGGAAGTGGCGGAGTAGATTTATGAGAGTTGCTTGCGCATTATTGTTGGTTTTTGTCTGTACGACCGCTTGTGAGAAGACGGTTTATACAAGAGGTTATGCTATGGATTTTTCCGATTTTAACAAAATTAAGATAGGAAAAGATGATGCGCAAGCGGTTTTTGAAAAAGTGGGGTCACCAACGGTACGTTCCTCAGTTGAAAATGAGAATGGCGGATATAGCTGGTATTATGTCTATAAGCGTACTGAAAAAAATGGCTTTCTAGACGCAAAAGTTCTTGATGCAAAGACTATGGTGATTACTTTTAGTTCGAAAGGAATCGTTACTTCTATTTCTGAGAATACAAATGAACGTCATATAGATGTCGTCAAGGATCACACAGATACTTCTGGTAAAGGAACCGGTATTACGAACGAAATTTTCGGTGGTCTCGGGAAGTATCGTAAGCAATATCAAAAAGATTAGGATATTGTGTATAAATATCCTTTAGAGCAATTACAAAAAATGGCAGAGGATATGGCTGATGGTGTTTCGGCTCCATGTTCCATTTTTCTTGAAGGTAGCTTAGGAACAGGAAAGACAACTTTCTCTCAGTTTTTTATACGAAGATTACTGAATGATAAGCAGCAATCTATCTCAAGTCCTACGTTCAATATCGTACAGATATATGACACAACTAAAGGTTCGATTTGGCATGTTGATTTATACCGAATAAAGGATGAACGCGAGGTATTCGAGCTAGGTTTACTTGAAGCTATGCATGAATGTATATGCCTAATCGAATGGCCACAAATATTAAGCTCCGGTGCATTTCAGCAATATATCGCAAATTGCAAATATACTACTCTAAACCTAGACGTTTAGAATTTTTTTCTAAAAATCCAAAAATTTGTCTTTGTATTCTTTTATAGCAATTTTTTTGTTTTTAACAATACAGCTAAAATCAGACAGGTCATTGCTATTATGCCCGATATTATCGTAAATCCATGTGCAATTTGTGAAAACGGCATACCGACCGGATTCAAATTCATGCCATATATTCCTGAAATAATAGTTGGGATTGATAAGATAACCGTGATTGACGTAAGACGCTTCATGACGTTGTTTAAACGTGAATCAATTATTGACGAAAATAATTCTCGAGTGCTACTGATAATCTCACGGTATATTTGCACCATTTCCAGATTTTGTTGACTTTCGATAAATAGGTTGTCGAGCACATCTTGTGCGTCCGATATGTTGTGAACTTCTTTGTATTTCATCATTTTGGTTATCACGGTAGTATTTCCTTTTATGGACGTGAAGAAATGCACCAATGTCGATTCTAATTTGTGCAAGCTTATCAATTCTGCTTCTCCAGTTATTTTTTGTACATTTTTCTCCAGGTTTTCCCGTGTTTTATTTATGGAAAGAAGTGCAACTTGATAAGCAATCGTTGTTTTCATCAATATATCATATACAAATTCTATTTTACTGGTCTTCGCGTATTTATCCTCGTAATTGCTATGCAATTTATTCAGAATTTGATTTTCAGTAAAACAAACAGTAATTATATTGTTACCGGTTATAATAATACCCAACGGGATAGACTTGTAATCAAGTTCACTGTATTTATTTGGTGTATCAATAATGATTAAGATATAATTATTGGACATTTCAACTCTGTTCTTTTCGTTCAGATCCATAGCTGCTATCAAATCATCATATTCTAAATTCAGTACATGGGTTATTTTGGTAATTTCTTCGGGAGTTGGATTGGTTAAATCAATCCATACTCCTTCGGCTGCGATGTAATTTTCATACTCTTTTTGCCCGAATATTTGGATCATTCTTTCTCATCAGTTACAACACTTGTCTCCGAGGATACCCATTTCTAGGACTTTCTTTTTTAGCAATTCTTCGTCGCATTTCGGGCAATACTCATGTGCACCTTCAAGATAGCCATGTATTGGGCATATCGAAAATGTTGGAGTTATAGTGACGTATGGGATTTTATATTTTGTCAGAACTTTTCGGATTAAGTTTTTACAGACTGAATAGTCTGAAATGCGTTCTCCCATAAAGAGGTGTATGACGGTACCACCGGTATATTTACGTTGCAAGACTTCCTGATGGTCAAGTGCTTCAAATATATCATCTGTATAATTTGCAGGAAGTTGCGATGAGTTTGTGTAATATGGTGCTTCCTTTGAGCCAGCTTGAATGATATCCGGATAACGTTTCGCGTCCTCACGAGCGAAGCGATACATCGCTCCCTCTGCAGGAGTTGCCTCGAGATTATACATATGTCCAGTTTCAACCTGAAATTCAACTAGGCGCTGTCTTATATGATCCAAAATGCGTATGGCGAGTTCCTTTCCATCCGGATGAGCGATATCATACTTGTCATTTGTAAAGTTTCTTATCATCTCGTTCATTCCATTAACGCCGATCGTGGAAAAATGATTTTTGAATGTGCCAAGGTAGCGTTTCGTGAATGGATATAACCCCCCATCCATAAGCCGAGAAATCACTTTACGCTTTATCTCCAAGCTGTTCTTAGCCGTCTTCATCAGGTCATCCAAGTGAGCGATAAGCCCCATCTCGTCACCTTTATGAAGGTACCCCAATCTCGCGCAATTTATCGTCACAACACCTATAGAACCAGTTTGCTCAGCCGAACCAAAAAGGCTGTTTCCACGCTTCAAGAGCTCCCTCAAATCAAGTTGAAGTCGACAACACATGGAACGTATCATATTCGGACTTAAGTCTGAGTTTACAAAGTTTTGAAAATATGGAGTTCCGTATTTTGCAGTCATTTCGAAAAGTTTGTCGACATTTTCGCCATCCCAATCGAAATCTTTTGTTATGTTGTATGTAGGGATTGGAAATGTAAAGACGCGTCCTTTAGCATCTCCTCTTGTCATAACTTCAATATACGCGCGATTTATCATATTCATTTCTTTTTGCAAATCGCCATATGTGAAATCCATTTCTTCGCCACCAATGATCGGATGATCGCCCTTCAGGTCATCCGGGCAAACCCAGTCGAAAGTCAGGTTCGTGAATGGCGTTTGCGTTCCCCAACGCGTCGGCACATTAAGGTTGTATATAAACGACTGCATTTCTTGATAAACATTGTCGTAACTCAAATTATCTTTTCTGATAAACGGCGCCATATACGTGTCAAACGAACTAAACGCCTGTGCACCAGCCCACTCGTTTTGCAACGTCCCCAAGAAATTTACAACTTGCGAAAATGCCGTTGACATATGCTTTGCCGGTGATGCCTCAGCTTTTCCTCCGACGCCATTAAATCCTTCTTGCAACAGCGTACGCAAAGACCACCCAGCACAGTATCCGCAAAGCATATCCAAGTCATGAATATGTAAATATCCATTGATATGCGCTTCTGCTATTTTAGATGTGTATATTCTATTTAACCAATAATTTGCGACAACTTTTCCGGATAGATTTAATATCAAGCCTCCTAGCGAGTATCCAAGGTTTGCATTTGCCTTCACTCGCCAATCCAGCTGGTCAACATACTCATCAACCGCCGAAACTGCATTCACAAACGACTTTTGCTCCGCCCTCATCTTTGCATGTTGTTCGCGATATAGGATATACGCTTTTGCAGTTTTTATATGATTATTTTCGATAAGGACTTCCTCCACGATATCCTGTATATCCTCTATTCTCGGCGCTGATTTGGGATGTTGTGACAACAACTTGTCAACAACTTTATAAGCCAAAGCCCTTGATTCAGATATACCAAATTCCTCTGTCGCTGTTGCTGCGCCATGTATGGCATTTGTTATTTTTTCTATTTCAAACGGAGAAAAAGTTCCATCACGTTTGATTACAAATTTTATATCATATGTATTATTCATCATTTCAACCTCTCCTCTATCAATTTTATTGTATTTTCAATCCCATAAAGGCTAACAAACGACCCCATTCTTGGTCCACTCTCTGTCCCAAACAAAACCTTATAAAGCGTCAAAAACCAATCTCTAAGGTTTTTTGAATAAAATTTCTTTCCAACTTCGAAAATGATGTTTTGTATTTCATCTGCACCAGCATCTTTCGGCATATCCTTTAGCTTATCAAGCAATTCCAACATCGCCTGTTTTTGTGGTTCGGTTGGTTTTTCAGGCGTCCGCGTTCCAATGATGAAATCGTTATAATAGTTTATGGCATAGCTCGCCATTTTTTTCATATATTCCAAAGTATCGTTCGAGCTATCTTTTGCATATTTTTTTATAAACTCAATCAAAACCTCCTTGTCCGCAGTATTACACGCCTGAGCCAAATTCAATAACATCGAAAATTTCAAGCATCCATCATACTTCGGCGGATTCCCATTGTGTATATGAAATACTGGATTATCAGGCTTTTTCTCATCCGATTCATTCCGATATTTCGCCAAAGCTTCAATATACTCATCCATAGCGTTTGGTATAACGTCGAAATACAGCCTCTTCGCTCTTTTCGGCGCCTGATACATGTAATACGCCAAGCTCTCAGAAGGCGCATATTTCAACCATTCATCCATAGATAACCCATTGCCTTTGGATTTCGAAATCTTCTTTCCCTCCTCATCCAAAAACAGCTCATACGTTAGATTTTCTGGAGGTATACCACCAATCGTTCGGCAAATCTTCGATGACAATTTGAACGAGTCTATCAAATCTTTGCCGTTCATCTCATAGTCGACCCCAAGTGCTGCCCAGCGCATTCCCCAGTCGGCTTTCCACTGCAATTTGCAATTCCCATCCAAAACAGATGTTTCAACGAGCTCTCCAGTATCAGGATCTTTATAAACTATTGCTGAATTTTTCGGGTGAGTTTCCACAATCGGAACTTGCAGAACCTTTCCGGTACGCTTGCAAATCGGGAAAAATGGACTATAAGTCTCGCGCCTTTCTTCACGAAGCGATGGCAACATTATGTTCATTATTTCGTCATAGTGTTCCAATATCCTTTGCAGACAATCATTAAATTGTCCAGATCTATACGCCTCCGTCGAGCTTTTAAATTCATATTCGAACCCGAAAGAATCCAAGAAACGGCGCAACATCGCGTTATTGTGATGTGCAAAACTTTCGTATTTACCAAACGGATCTGGCACTGCAGTCAGCGGTTTCTCAAGGTTTTCTGTTAGCATCTCCTGATTTGGAACATTAGTCGGAACTTTGCGAAATCCATCCATATCGTCTGAAAACACAATAATCTTCGCCGGCATCCCAGTCAAAAGCCTAAACGCTCGCATCACGAACGTTGTGCGCAAAACCTCGCCAAAAGTCCCAATATGTGGCAATCCAGAAGGTCCGTATCCAGTCTCCAGGATAGCCTCACTTTTGCCACTTCGTTCTATTCTATCTGCGAGCTTCTTTGCTTCCTCAAAAGCCCAAGACTTTGAATTTTTTAACTGTTCATTTCCGATCATTTTTGCCTACCAAAGTTCTTCCCTAAGCAACCCGATGATAGCATTTGCGCGTGGAGCATACAAGAATATTCTTTGCAAGAAGATATTTGCAATAAATGTTTTTATTATTTTGTGTGCACTTAATATAGATATATTTTTAGCTTAGTTTTGCTAATGTGTTAGTTGGAAAAAGATTTTTATATTGTGAATTATATTTCGGGAATATTGTGTCTTTATAATCTATAACCTATAACCTACAAAATATATGAGTAGGAGACAATGCAAAAAATTAACAGTCTAATGACTAGCTATACTAAGAATATCTTAAGATATTCTTCATTTTTATCTTACTATAAGTTAACTTGACAACACATATTAGGCGGTGATATTCTAAATATCAGAAAATATTGGTTTGGTGTAATATGAACTGGAAATTTATGTGTTCGATTATTCTGCTGATAAGTAGAGCTGAATTATCTGCTTTTGTTATGCCTAATTTTGAAATAGATTTAGAGTATAGGGACTTTGACCAATTTAGTAAAATAGCGGATAACGATGCAAATATTGCAAATGGGGTCGATGCTTTTACTGAAAATTACCGTGCTCACATGTGGAAAATACGGAATTATTATGCTGCTAAAGATAGCTTTACTAAAGAAGAGTGTAAAGTAGTAGACTACAAGAACCTCTACTTTTACAGAACCGTATATAATTTGATCCCTACAGAGCTAGCTCGCGCTGTTTTCGGCATTAAAGGTGGCGCTGTGGAGTACGCAAATAATAGCGCAGATGTTTTGGAATGTATAGGTGATAACTATAAGCCAATCGGTGCATATAGTCGCTCGAATTGGAATTATATTCTGCTGGTCAATTTAATAAACACAGCTATGAATTCTGCTGAGAAGGCGGATATAAATTTGCTGAATAGCGTATACGATAGGGTCAAGAATAAGTACCGAAATAAAGGTGAATGGACGAAGAGGTGTGAACAATTATTAGAAGAGGCTAAACAAGATATTAAGCAATATGCCCGTATTCTTTTATTCGAAAACTATCTAGAGCGGATGAGAAAGGTAAAGAATGCTCTGGCAAATATAGGGGAATTGGCAGAAAGTAGAGTGGAAAAGGCTAAAAATTCTCATACATTTGAGGATTCTTGGGGGCAAAATGTTAATTTACCTAAAGAGATGGCGGCTTGGCTTGAAATAACGAAGGAATTGGGTGAAGGTTCGATACCCCAATATTCTGGGGACTATATACCTGAGTTAAGTATTCATTACTTAAGTGAGATTTGTGACCATAGTAAATGGAGTATCGATTTAACCTATCGGATAGAGGTTGGTGGTATGTTGTTTCCACACATGTATTTATACGTAAAACGGGGCTGGAAATTGGTAAAAGATGGCATTTTTTTTACTATATATGAGCAACTTCGTGGGCAACTTCGGGATCGAAAATACGTTTTTTACAATGAGCTAAAAAATGACGAAAATCTACGGCAAAAAATAAGAAAAGCAATGAAATATATACGTTACCAAGCAGAGGAAGGTCGTGATGTGACGAGATACAAATTTATCATAAATCTGAATAGCATATTGGATGAATTGCCACTAACACCAAAGAATAACCCACTGATGACTTGGGACACACCGATATGTGGATTGCCTGATATATGGAAGTTTAAATCTTACACTGAAGATGTTGATTTCCTAAAAGCGATGCAAGAGACATGGCAAATACAGCTCGATGAATACATTAAAGAACTAGAGAAAATTATATCAGATAAAAGCAGTGGCAAAGATATAAAGGGAGTTATCAGCGAGCAGATAGATGCTATAGGGGTAGAATGAGAAGGCGGTATGTGTGTTATAATTACCTCTGACGTTGTTACTCTCTGATTTTTTAGATGATATTTCTTTATAAAAATGATTTGCCTGATGAGTTTCTGCAAGCGATAAAAACATCGGTTGCGGTAGATACCGAAACTATGGGGCTTATGCCACATAGGGATCGTTTATGCTTAGCTCAGTTCTCGTTGGGCGACGGAAATGCATATTTGGTGCAATTTTTTGATTATTCAAAAGCGAACAATATAATGCGACTGCTTTCTGATGCAAAAATTTTAAAGATATTTCACTATGCTAGATTCGATATCATGATGCTATACAAATATCTTGGAGCGATGGCGAAGAATGTGTATTGTACCAAAATTGCTTCAAAATTATCGAGGACTTATGCTCAAAAACATAGCCTTTTAGACTTATGCAAAGAAGTTTTGAATGTTGAGATTTCGAAGGAGCAGACATGTACCGACTGGGGAAGTGAAAGTTTAACTGAAGAGCAAAAGGAATACGCTGCCAATGATGTCTTGTATTTGCATCAGCTGAAAGAGAAACTTGATGTACTTCTGAAGAGAGAAGGGCGTTTAGAACTGGCTAAAAGCTGTTTTGATTTTCTGGAAACTAGGGTTCAGTTGGACATAATGGCTGGAGATAATTATGACATTTTTGCTCACGGAGCTTGATGGATGGTCGGTGCGAATTTTTTAGACGAAGCTAAACGCGTCATTCTAGAAGAAGCTAAGGCTTTGCAAATTTTGGCTGATAATTTGCCGGCGCATTTTAGTGATGCTGTTGAAGCTATAGCGAACTCTGAAGGGCGGTTGGTTGTTTCGGGAATAGGAAAAAGTGGGCATATCGGGCGGAAGATATCGTCAACCATGGCATCATTGGGACAAAAGTCATTTTTTTTACACCCCAGCGAAGCGCAACACGGCGATCTTGGAATGTTGGATAAGCGGGACATTTTGCTCTTGATTTCTTATTCTGGAGAGGCTGTGGAATTGTTGCCAGTAATTGATTTCGCGAAACGTTTCGGTAATAAAATTGTATCAATTTCAAAAAGTGAAAATTCCACTCTGGCAAAAAATTCAGATATACCTCTGATTTTGCAAAACTTGGGGGAAGCGGGGGCATTTGGAATTGCACCAACTATCTCTTCAACAAATACACTAGCCCTTGGCGATGCACTCGCCATGGCGCTTTTATCTTATCGCGGATTTACTAAAGAGCAATTCAAGATATTACATCCGGGAGGTGCGCTTGGTAGAGGATTGTCGCTTATTTTCGACATAATGCATCGTGAAATACCCCTTGTAAAAGCTAGTGACAATATGCAGAATGCTCTGATAGAAATGACGAAGTTTGGTTTTGGATGTGTTGGAGTTGTTAACAACAAGACTGAACTTGTTGGAATTATAACAGATGGGGATCTGCGTCGCAAAATGAGCCCAGATGTCCTTAGGAAATGTGTCGTTGAAGTTATGACTGAAAACCCCATTTCGGTAAGCAAAAATATTACGGCATCTGAACTTCTTCATACGATGGAGGCCAAAAAAATCACCAACATTTTTGTCGTAAATGAAGATAAAACGCCAATTGGATTGGTTCATATTCATGATATTTTGACTAGAAAAATAGTCTGAATTTTTATCACGGCTATCACCTTTTCGAAAAAATGTGTCATGGATACTCAAATAGAGAACACACTCTTTGTGTTCGGTATTGTTTTGCCTTGAACTCAATTTCGGAGCAAAGACTTAAAGAGAAAGGGATTGTGATATCAATTGAACTCATAGCAAGTATCAAATTTACGATTATTTTTATATAAATTAAATATATATGGTAGTAACAAATGTTTATAAAAAAGTCATTTCGATTTTATATACTAAACGTATAAGTGACGAATAAACTTAATTGAGTTACTCTTAGGTATAAAAAGAGTTTGACATGCTGCTAGCTTTTTAGTAAACTCATCTCATAGTTACGGTTCATAAAAATGTCAATTGGTAATACGGAGATCGCATTTTGTAAGTGTATGTTTGATGGCTTTGGCATCAGCTATTGCCATAACTGAGTATGCAACATACACACCAGTGATATTACCTGATGGCATTGAAGACGATGTTTCGACGGACGAAAATTCTGGTGTCTCCGATGAAACAGAGGCTGATGATGTTGATGTGAACGATAAAGTTGATGATGTTGTCGGGACTGATGAGAATGCGCAAGAGCAAGGCGTGGCAGAAACATCAATCCAAACAGATCCATTCTCGCCATCCGGAGAGAAAGAGATTGTTTTAAATAGCGGTGACACTTTCGCGACGGTTATTGGCAAGTTAGGATTTGACAAAACGGATGTATATCTGGCATCGAAATCTTTGTCTAAAATTTTTAACGTAAAAACTTTAAAAGTTGGGCAAAAGCTAATTGTAAAAGGAAAACGTGACAGTTCAGGAGAGCTTACCTTAACTGGAATAGAAATTCGCCCTAACTATCATGAAAAGATCGTTGTTTCCAAAAATGAAACAGGTTACAACGCAGAGAGGCTAGATGTACCCGTGAAAAAGGTGATCCGTAGCATTTCTGGAAGTATATCTCCGAAATCTCCGCTATATTCATTGAAAAAATGTGGTATGAAGGCCAATGTAGCTACTGATGCACTTAGGGGATTGTCCCAAATAGTGAACATCAGATCCTCGAAAACTCCTGTGGATTTCGAGTTTTTATACCAGGAATATTACGATAATGACGGGAGAGTAGTTAGAAGACCTGAGTTGTTGTATGCTTCAGTTTTTATCGGTGGCAAGATACGAAGGATATATAAATTTACATATGGGGATTTGAGTGAGTTTGTTGATAATAATGGAACGGTTTTAAGTTCTTTATCAAAAACTAAGTCGATGCTTGACAAACCTGTGGGATTGATGAAGGTGACATCCAAATTTGGAGTAAGGAGACATCCGATAACTGGACAAATTAGAGCTCACAATGGAATTGATATATCTGCACCAGTCGGAACGCCAGTGAGAGCTACAGCGGATGGAATTGTCACAAAGGCGATGTATTACTCCGGATATGGTAGATATGTTCTCATAAGCCATTACGGCAAAATCGAGACAGCTTATGCTCATTTAAGCCGTATTGTTGTCAGACGTGGGCAATATGTTAAGAAAGGGCAAATCATAGCATATTCAGGTAATAGTGGGCAAACAACAGCTGCGCATGTACATTACGAAGTACATATGCAGGGAAAACCAATAAATCCATTAAAGTTTGTTGCACAAGAACCTCAGCGATTAACCGGAGACAGGTTGTATAAATTCAATCAATTTAAACGAAGGATAAATCTTCAGGTTGTTGGCTTGACCGTAAATAAGCACAAGGTAGTGAAGTCGCATAGATATTAAAAATGCTCTTAAAGAGGCTTAAGACTATATTTCTTCACATCATTAGTCTTGTTTTTGTGGTCGCCACGGTGTCGTTTTCGGTATTGTATTACTTCGGGACAGATTTGCCTAGCGAGTTGACTTTGTTGGAATATACTCCGCCAAGAACAACTCAGGTAACGACAAGGGACGGAGAATTAATGGAGGAATACGCCACAGAACATCGAGTAATTGTAAAATTTGCTGAAATACCAGCAATAATAAAAGGTGCATTCATCATGGCTGAAGACAGAGAATTTTATAAGCATTCAGGAATAAGTGCGAACAGCTTAATACGAGCAGTAATAGACAATACTGCAAGGAAATCTTGGAATAAACATCCGGCTGGAGGCTCAACGATTACGCAGCAAATAGCGAAAAATCTTCTGGTGGGTAATGCTCGCACTGTAACTCGAAAAATACGAGAGGCAATTATGGCATTTCGTATAGAGACTACTATTTCCAAGGATAAAATATTGGAAATCTACTTAAATCACTTATATTTAGGAAAAGGTTGCTACGGTATTGCTGAGGCATGTCGCTATTATTTTGGCAAATCACTAAACGAAATAGAGCCACATGAAGCTGCGTTTTTGGCCTCTATTCCAAATGCCCCCACTCTTTACATAAATGATAAGAATTCTCGAAAATTATTGCGAAAAAGGAATTCTGTTTTGTTGCAAATGTACGAGTCCGGATACATAGACAGATCTCAGTTAAAAAAATATTTCAATAAGCCTCTAAAAATAAATCATAAAAAACAAAAATTGTATGCTCCATATTTTGCGGATGAAATTTTTAGATTAGTGACAAAGCATGTGTCTAGGAATGATTTTTTTAGAAATGGTTATGTAATTCGAACAACATTAGACAAGTTTACACAACATCATGCGCAACTAGCGCTAGAAAATGGAATTATCGAATATACCAAACGGACTCGGTACCATGGCGTGTTAGGAAACATTAATAAAAATCAAAAAATAGATTTAAAGCAACTTGACAGCCAGATATTTACGACTATAAACGAAGTGCAAGCGGGAATTGTTGAAAAAATAACAACAAAATATTTGATTTGCAAAGTAGCGAGTGGCGAATGTATCAAAGTTGCACTAAATGGTTCTGGATACACTTCAGCAATTTTAAAAAAAGGAGATATTGTGCTTTGTCGTACAGTAGGAAAAAATTTGACAGAACTTTATCAAGAACCGAAAGTGACCGGTGGCATAGTTGTCATGGATGCTCATACAGGCGAGGTTTTAGCCCTCGTTGGTGGTTATAGCCCATATTTAAGCGTTTTTAATTGTATGACGCAAGCTCTACGACAGCCCGGTTCTACCATAAAACCATTTGTTTATGCGACAGCTCTTGAGAATGGGAAAGATGAGTATGATTTCATAGAAGATAAACCTGTAAATATAATGCTATCAACTGGCGAGAAATATTCTCCAAAAAATTATGATGGCAAATCGCATGGCAAGACGTATTTGCGTGACGGACTTATATATTCAAGAAATTTATCTACTGTTAATTTAGCTCTGGATGTCGGTTTAAATAAGATTGGAGATACACTCAAAGTGCTGGGATTAGCAAAAAATAAGGTGCCGATATCTGCTGTATTAGGAGCGATTGAAGTTTGTCCATTAAAATTGATGGAGGCTTTTTCAGTGTTTTTTAATGATGGAATTCCAGTCTTGCCCAAATTTACAATTGCAGATGAGTTTATGCCAAACGATAGTTCCGTGACCAAGCGAATATTTTCGACTAAAACTGTCGAGACCATGCAAGGTATACTTCACGATGCCGTTATAAAAGGTACTAATAGAGAAGTGGAAGACATTGAAAAAAAATATAATATAAAAATTTATGGCAAAACTGGCACGACAAATGATTATAAAGATGCTTGGTTCCTGGGGGCAGTTCAAGATCACAAGCGCACATTACTAGTATGCACATATGTGGGTTATGCAAAACCGCAAACTCTTGGAAATCATATGACAGGTGCTAAGGTCGCTTTTCCCATATTTATAAATTTTGTGAAAAGTTATTTTGAAAACCAAAGTAACTAAAAAAGATTGACAGAGGGAGTTTTTTTGCTGAACCTGGTAATAGGTAGTTTGTTTTGAGTTTTGATTATGAACATGTTCAGAAGTGTGACAACATTTTTCTTTGCTTTTGCCCTTTTTAGTGGCCTCTTGAAAGCCCAGGAAAATGGCGTGGATGGGGATGACAAGGGTTTTCTTGACGGCAAAAAAGTTGCGATTGTCTACTATTCGCATTCTGGAGAAACGTATTCTTCAACAGGAGAATACAAAAATTTGAAGCAGGGCAACACAGCGCTTGTCGCTGAGAACATCAAAAAAAATGTTAAAGAAGCGACGCTGTTCAAATTGGAAACAGTGGATAAGTATCCAGAAAAATATGATGAAATGACGCAATATGTCAAAGAGCAACAGGAAAAGCAAATTTTACCAGAACTGAAAGATGTTCCTGATATTGCTGAATACGATGTTATTTTTATAGGGACTCCGGTTTGGTGGGGAACGGTAAGTTTGCCAGTGGCTTCCTTTTTACAAAAGGCTAATTTAGTCGGGAAAATTGTTATCCCATTCATAACTCATGAAGGAAGTGGAGAAAGCGGGATTGGAGAATCGATGCAGAAAGCATCCGGTTGCAAAAAAGTCTTGCCTGCGCTGGTTATAAAAGGAAGCGAAGCATCTGAGAGTGAAGATGTTGTTAAAAAATTCATACATACGCTGAAAGATTAGGCACAAATCTATGGGGGGGCAAACAATTTTATGTCCCCTATAATTTTTGCGGTATGGGACACATTCGCCTTTGTGTGAACACTCGCGATATTATGTTTACTTTTATCTCAGAACACGCTTTTCGTTAAATCGGTCATTATATCGAAAATTACACACTCTTCAGGATATCGAAGGATGTATTTTTTGTATTTATAAGTCCTTAAACATCATATTTAGATGTACCGTGTATATAACGCTTCAACAAATATGTATTGTCAGTAGGGTATATGATCTATTGAGTTTGCGGTCAGAAAATATTTTTCTGATTTGCTAAAAAGAACAATTTTAGATTTTTTTGTTGATATTGTGGTAACGATATGATAACCTGATATTGGATTGATGTACCATTTTGATTTCTTCTGGGGAGGAGTAGTCATGAAATTCGCGAAGTATGTATTAAGTGGTGTTTGTCTCAGTGTTATAAATTCAGGCAACGTTTGGGCTCAATACGCAGGAGAGGATCCTGAATTGGTTCAATTAAAAGAGCAAATTAAGAAGCTTGAAGGACAAATAAACGAAATGAGGGAGACAGATAAGCAACTTGATGTAAGAGCGCAAGGAATTGAAGAAAAGTTGAAAGTTCAAAAGGATGAATTTCTTGAAACTCGCGACTCGTTAAAAACTGAAATTGATAAAGCCAAAAAAAGTTCAGAAACAGTGCTTGGTCTGCAAGAAAAAGTTGAACAGCTGGAGGGAGCGCAGGCTAGTAGCAATGAAAAAATAGAAGCTTTAAAAACAAATGTTAATTCTCAGCCAAATGGTGAGGAAGAAACAAATAAAAAAGATATAGAAGAATTAACTCAAGCTGTATTAAAGTTGAATGAAAAATGGGAAGAGCAAAAAGAATTAAATGAGCAACAAAATTTGGAAGCTGCAAAAAATAAAGCCGAAATTGATAAGTTGAAAAAGAAAGACAATATGTCATCTAAATTAAGTTCAGTAGGGGGCTTTCTCGGCAATTTAGCTAAGGGGGGGATGGAGTTGCTGTCTTCAAAACTAAGTGATGGCAATTCCGGTTCTACTTCTGAACTGTATGCTTCTGTTTTTAAAAATGGAATGAACCTGATTGCACAACATCTCAGTCCGAAATCTATTAAGGAAAAATTGGTAAATGGAAAACCGAATGCCGAAATTATGAAGGAGATGAATGAAGTTGAAAAGAGCGACTTTCACGACATAGTTCAAGATATACAGACAGGCAAAAACGAGAAAGAAATTCAAGAAAAGTTAGATAACTTAAAGGAAAAAATAGCTACTAGGAAGACGGAAGAGGTTATTTCAGAGGTTGAAAAATCAAAATTTCAGAAATATGCTTTTTATGGTTTGAACGTGGCATTTAATTCGGTTAATTTAAGTGAAACTGTGACAAAATTTTATGAATTATCGGAAGGTGCATCAGAGGCGCCAAAAGCAGAGATTGTTTTGTCTGGTAATGTCAGTTCAACGGATCAGGATGCTGTGAATGCGATCTATGATATGGTTTCTAAGGGCGCAACTTTGAATGATATATTCGATTGCATAAGTTTCCACACAGAAGGGGTTCCTATGCAAGTTGAAAGGAAGGATGCTCCTAAGGATAGTATGGTCAATACCCTTCTTTCTATGGCAGTAACAGAGGCAGAGCAGAAGAATAAGGATTCTGATGATAAAAATTCTGAAGAAGGTGTTGTTGCGGACGGAATGCAACCAGGAGTAGCTCAAGGTTCTGTGGTGAATGCTAATGGAGAAGTAGTAGATGAAGCAGGGCAGGTAGCATCAGTTGGAGGGACAACATCTGGTATGGAAGCGATGGCAGAAGAGGGCGCTGTTGCAGATGGTATGCAACCGGGAGTAGCTCAAGGTTCTGTGGTGAATGCTAATGGAGAAGTAGTAGATGAAGCAGGGCAGGTAGCATCAGTTGAAGGGACAACAGCTGGTATGGATGAAGTGACAGGACAGGGTGCTAGTGCGGAAAAGCTGCACCCAGGAGAGTTGGGTGAAGTTAATGCAGAAGAGCTAGGTGAACAGAATTTTGTCATAAATGGTAAAGGAGAAGTTGTCGCAAAGCCAGGACAAGCATTGGAATCAGTTGAGGGAACGACAGCTGGTATGGATGAAGTGACAGGGCAGGGTGCTGGTGCGGAAGAACTGCACCCAGGAGAGTTGGGTGAAGTTAATGCAGAAGAGCTGGGTGAACAAAATTCTGTCATAAATGATAAAGGAGAAGTTGTTCCAACTCCAGGACAAGCATCGGCATCAGTTGATGGAACGATAACGGATATGGATGAAGTGACAGGGCAGGGGGCTGGCGCGGAAGAACTGCACCCAGGAGAGTTGGGTGAAGGTAATGCAGAAGAGCTAGGTGAACAGAATTTTGTCATAAATGGTAAAGGAGAAGTTGTCGCAAAGCCAGGACAAGAATCGGCATCAGTTGAAGGAACGACAGCTGGTATGGATGAAGTGACAGGACAGGGTGCTGGTGCGGAAGAGCTGCACCCAGGAGAGTTGGGTGAAGGTAATGCAGAAGAGCTAGGTGAACAGAATTTTGTCATAAATGATAAAGGAGAAGTTGTCGCAAAGTCAGGACAAGAATCGGCATCAGTTGAAGGAACGACAGCTGGTATGGATGAAGTGACAGGACAGGGTGCTGCTTCCAGCAAAACAACCAATGCAACACCGATAGCTATAAACTACAAGGAAGTGGTACCAAGCAGTTATCTGAGAGATCCTATGTCGGTTTTGGAGAAGCAGAAACCTGTAGCGAAAAATGGAGCTGAATCACCAGTCGTACAAGTTTCTATGAGGTAAGTATGAAGGGGGAGGCTATACTCATTTCGAAAAGACGTGCCGTTTGCAGTATATGACCCCAGATACTATGGCTATTAAAGAAGATAACCATAGTATTGTTTCTCCTGCAACTGAGGCAATGTGTGATTTGATGATTGTTGCGAACATCAATGTTGATATTGCTAGCATTTGCGTTGCTGTTTTGCATTTTGATAGGAATAGTGTCCTGAAACTATTACCAGAAAATTCGGTAGCATCTCGTACCCCCGAGATGACTATTTCTCTGCATAAAATTATTGCGGCAGGTATGATGGCTAATCTTGAAATTATATGAAATCCTGCAATAAATAAAATGGCAATTGCTACAACGATTTTGTCTGCAAGCGGATCCAGCATTTGTCCAAGTTTTGTGGTTTGTTTATACATGCGAGCATAATAGCCATCGAGATAATCGGTAATGCAACAAAAAATGAAAACTGTAAGCGAGATTATTAGCCCGATTTTGGAATTTAGGAAAAAACCTAAAGCAAAGAGTGGCAACAAGAACATTCTCGAAATGGTTAGTATATTTGGAAGAGTTAGCAATTTATTGAAAAAATTATTCATTTGTTACTCTATTAAAAAACTCAAAAACTGATATAGCTGTTTTACTATCAATACCTTTTACCATTTTTAGGTCTTCAATGGAAGCTTTTTTTATAAGTTCTGCAGAACCAAAATGTTCTAGTAACAACTTTTTTCGAGCAGAGCCAACAAACTCTATCTGATCTAGGGTCGATTTCGTCATGCTTTGAGAACGTTTCTTTCGGTGAAAAGTTATTGCGGTTTTGTGCGCTTCGTTTCGTAAAGTTATTAGAAAAGATAAAATTTCATTTTTGTGTCCCAAAATAATTTCTTCACCATTCTCCAAAACTATTTTTTCATCACCGATTTTTCTGTCATTTTGTTTCGCTATACCGATAATTTTGACATTTTCAGAAAGACCAAGCTCTGCTAAAACTTTTTGAGCAATATGTACTTGAGTTTTTCCTCCGTCTATAACAATCAGTTCTGGAATTTCCGGAATCCTTTTTGATTTAAATCTTTTTTTTAAGGAAAATTGCATCATTTGTATATCATCGCCACCTTGTGCAGTGGTTTCGTCTATATTGAATTTTCGTGCTTTGTTCTTCTGGATTGTTCCATTTTCGAAAACTACCATGACGCCACAAGCATTCGTGCCCTGTATATGGCTATTGTCATAAGTTTCGATACGATTGATTTTTTTTATCCCTATCAGTTTACATAAATTCGCCAACTGAGATTCATATTGATTAAAATGTTCCTTTTTTAATCGTATTTGAGCATTAGTTTCAGCAATGCTAAGTATTTTTTTGTAAATATTATTGTGTCCAAAGATAATGTTTACATTTTGTGATGTTATTATTTTTATATATTCTTTAATATCGTCAATATTTGTTAGTTCGAAATTGGTTACAATATTTGAGGGAGGAGTAACTGTTTTGTAAAATTGTGTAATAAAGCATTCGCCCATTTCGCCAGGACTAGCTTCAATTGTATGTTCCATGATAAACGTCTCTGTACCAACGTTTTTTCCTGCTCTAAAAAAGGTGACTGCAAATGCGGAGCATTCGGCGTTTGTTGCAATTGCAATAAAATCTATTGATGCCACATTATCGATTTGTATATATTGTCTCGATTGGATTTCAGTTATTGCTTTTATTCGGTCTCTGATTATTGCCGCCTGCTCAAAGTTCATTTTTTTTGCTGCTTCGTTCATCTGATTGGTTAGATTTTTACGTGCAACTTCATCTTTTCCATTTAACAAATCTTTCGCAAACTGTACATTTTTAGCATACTGCTCCTTTGAAATTTTTTGCATACAGGGAGCTGAACATCGTTTTATAAAATATTGTAAACATGGCCTTTTTCGATTGGCAAAAAAGGTGTCGGTGCAACTTCTGAGCAAAAAAGTTTTTTGAATGACTTTTATAGTATCGTTTAGCGACGAGATGGAGGGGTAGGGGCCAAAAAAAAATTTTTCTTTTGGTTGTAATGTTCTATATTTAAAAATCCTTGGAAATTCATGTTTGTTATCTATAACAATATATGGAAAAGTTTTATCGTCCTTTAAAAGAATATTGTAAAAAGGTTTGAATTTTTTTATCAGATTATTTTCCAATAGTAAGGCTTCTACATCTGAATTAACAACAATATATTCAATAGAGTTAATATTCGAAACCATCATTTTTGTACGGTTTGAAAGTTGTCCAAATCTCGCATATGAATTGAGGCGGTTTTTTAAATGTTTTGCCTTGCCAATATATATGATTTTCCCAGCTTCGTTGAGCATTTTATATACGCCTGGCGCCATTCCAGCTTTGTCTGCTACAGACTTGATAAGCTCCGCTACTTCTTCAAGTTTTTTCAAATCGTTTCTATAAAATTATATGGATATTTCTATTGTAGCACGGTTTATATTTCATCGACTTTGAAATTTATTGGATATCGTTGAGCTCGACCTCGTTTATATGGCGTTGTTTTAATTGCGTGGCCTTGAGGATCGAATGATGTTTTATCTCCCTCTAGCAAACCATTGATGTATGTCGATATTTCATAAACTCCACCTCCGTGTGATTTTGGGTAATATAAGGTGTCTGTTCCATGTTTTAATCCTTTTTGATAGATGCAAACTTCAACTTTATCTCCGAATTCATCGTATGTCTCGTATCTGCCATTTAAATTGCCTTCTTTATATTCTGCCCGCATTTGGATTATGCCATTTTCATAAAAGGTTTGTGCAGTTCCATCTAACTGTCCATCTTTATATTCCATATGCGATAACTTCATTCCGGATGGGTAATACTGCACAACGTTTCCATTTATTTTGTCTTCGTAATATTCTATCTCGGATAACACGGCTCCAGTCGAGGCAATGTATTGAGCTATTCCGTGCTTCTTTCCGTTTTTATATTGAACGATAATTTTTGCGGTTCCAGAAACTTCTTCGATTGTACCTGTAAGATTATCGTCTAGAGGCATCATTTTGAACCTTTTTTATGATTTGTTATAAAATCTTCCAAACCCAAACAACATTTTTCCGCACGCTCATTTGGATCTTTTATCGCATCGATCTTTATGCCTTTTGATTCAAAATATTTCTTCATAGGCGTTTTTGCACTTTCAATCAGAGGAATTTCAAGGACTTTTATCTCTCTAATCTTTCCAAGATTTTCTCCATTTGTCGAAAATGCAATTGTCATATTTATAGGATCTGATGTCTTTTTGTTTAGTTTGCATTTCACTTCAACTATTTTGCTTTTACTAACGGCTTGCATATTATCATCTAAGGAGTATTCTTTTACGCTTTGAATTGCTTCAGTTTTTAATCGCCAAATTAGAAATTTGATTATGGTTTTTACCAACTTTTCGTTATCTGTGCCACAAAACCGCTTTGAAATTGCAGTTGTATCCATATTTCTCTTCGCAAATTCAGTCATAGTGCTTTCATTTGCTCCGTTCTTCACTATATTGATAAATTCAGGATATATTCCTTTAACTTTTTCTTTCGCTAATTTTTCAATTTCAGCTTTATTAGACTCCGCCATCGTTGCATTGAGGCAAATTTCTGTCATCGCGCTCACAAGCATAATCGCTAAAACGGAACCACTTCTCTTTTTAAATTCCCTATTCATACTAATTTCTCTCCTAAACATTCTTAACTTCATTGTAACATAAACAAAATATATTATGCAAATTTCATAAAAAACACACAAATACTAAGTTACTTAATGATAATCAAAGAGGATTTATTCAGAAGGTTCTTGCAGTTGAGGTTTTTTATAAAAATGTTTACGTCGAATTGGCAATTTGCGTGGCATTTCTGTCCTTTTAGTTTCTGTTTCTTGATTTTCGTCAGATTGTGTAGGATCGGCATCTTGTGCATCATCCTGTAACTGCTGAGGAAATTTTTCTGCTATGATTCTTGAGAAGTGTTCTGCATATTGAAGATTATATTCACTCAAAACTCGATCTCCAGTGGCTGAGGCTTCTTTAGCGTAATTCAGATACTTTGCTCTCTGTGCCACATAATATGCTTTTCCTTTCACGCTATTTATTTCTTTTCTTACCACTCTTCATTCCAATCACAAAGAATTATCAACCATTCTATTATAGGGCATTTTTCATACGGCTTTTAAATTTTTCAAAGCATTTAATAATCTATCCGCGCATCATCATCTTTTCAAGTTGAGATTTCGAAATCTTGAAAAAACTTGGGCGATGATGGTTACACTGGTGTATGGAGGGCGTCTCTTCCATTTGCTTCAGTATTTCCTTCATTTCTTCGATTGACAACTTTCGTCCAAAGCGAATGCTGTTGTGACACGCTTTATCTGCAATCTTTTTGCGTATTATATCCAATGTTTCCATATCATTGATAAAATCATCACTTGCCAAAATGTCATGTATAAATTGCAGTGCTTCTTCGATTTTTAGGATTGATGGTATTGCGGTAATCATAATGGATTTCTGAATAATTTCTGCAGAAAAACCACATTCATTCAGGTTTGCAAGAATATTTTTTGCGACTTCTTGCTCTGAATTATTTAGTTCAATAATTTCGGGCTTCAATAAATACTGTTTATTCTCTTTTGTTAAATTGTTTATAATCTTAGTTTGGGTTATTTTTTCATGAACTGCGTGCTGATCAATTATCAATATACCATCTTCCACTTCAGTTATGATGTATGAATCAAAAATTTGAGCGAGTGGTTCCCCATACACTGATGTCTCTCTTTTGTCTTGGGACAACAGCGGCTCAACTTGTTGTATCTCAACATTTTCGGGCTGTATTGCCAGAGCGAGTGAACCATCCGTCATTGCAACTTTTTCGCTAAAATCAGCCTTTGAACTAGAAAGAACTGGTGATTTGTTTGCAATTTTCGGAAAATTGGCGACATTGAACTTGGGATGATATCCTTGATAAAATTTTGGTTTCTCCAACGTGGTGTCGTTTTCTCTTGCCTGTTTTTCAGCAATCCTTATTATTTCAAATTCGTTAGATATCTTATCAAACTTATGCATATTTTTTCGAAATGCTTCAGTTAAAAATTTTTGAACTGAGGCGCTATCCCTAAAACGTACTTCAGATTTTGTTGGAGAAATATTGGCATCCAAATGGAAGGGATCGATTTCAATAAAAATGACAGCAACCGCAAATCTACCTGCGGGGATAAGCTCCTTATACGCATTTCTAAGGGAAAGGGAAACAGTTTTGTCTTTGACAATTCTGCCATTGACAAATATTCGCTGAAACTGTTGAGAGTACCGATTGTCGAGTGGGTGAAAAAGGTATCCTGAAACTTCAATATGTTCTCCTTTTTCTTCGAAGGGGATTGCCTTTTTCAAAAGTGCTGAACCAAAGATTTTAGACACTCTCCCTTCAAGAGGAATATTGCTAAATGAGAGTATCTGCTTTTCATCAGTTCTAAGTGAAAAATTAACATTCGGGCGTATAAGGGCTATGTTTTCTATAACGTTTAAACATGCTGTAAGTTCCGCTGTATCGCTTTTTAAAAACTTCAGCCTAGCTGGTGTTCTCCCAAACAGATTTGATACGCTAACTCGTGTCCCGTTGGTAATAGGCGAGGGAAAAATATCGGATTCTTCCGAAAAATTTACATTTATACCGAAACCTTTAGATTCAAGAGAGAAACAACTCACTGAAGCAATGGATGGCAAAGCTTCTCCTCGAAATCCATAACTTCTAATATCAAACAAGTTGTCGTTATGCAGTTTTGAGGTCGCATGGCGTTGAACTGCAATGTGCAACTCTGTGCTGTCTATCCCATCCCCATCGTCTTGTATTACCATCTTCGACTTGCCTCCATTTTGCAAAAAAATTTCTATGTTTTTTGCATTGGCGTCAAGAGAATTCTCCACCAACTCTTTTAATGCCGAAGCCGGTCTTTCGACGATTTCCCCTGCAGCTATTTGGTTAATTAGATCGTCGCTTAACAACTTTATTTTTGGCACGGGATTAATGGCAACTCTGTTTCGTTGTGATGAATTATAGAATCTTAATCGCTAAAAAATCAAGTGTTCAATACCTGTGAATTATTTTTTTTTACAACTTGTTATTATATGCTTATGCTTAAATTGACCGACAAATTAACAACAAAGTTTTCTGTTTTTGAAAAAGTGATACTACAGCTATCTCTAGCATATGAATCGATTGTTATGTTGAGTCAATTAAGATGTTGGAGAACTCAGTAGTCTTGTAACTACAAAGCAAAGCTCGAGCTTTGCAATTTGTTGTTTGTGGCTGTTTATATTTAAACTTGCAATGCCTTCAGATATAGCTGTAGAATATTACCATAGCCTTGCTTGTTGATGGTCAGCAAGCTGGTTGCTGTTTTCAGTAATCAACCGAAAGGAGAGAGTGTATGAATTTTTACGAAGCAGTATTTATAGTGAGACAAGAAGCATCTTCGAGCCATGTTGAGTCCGTAGCTCAGGATGTAATTTCTGTTGTAAAAGGGTTTGGCGGGGATGTAACAAAGACAGAATTTTGCGGTTTGCGAACTTTAGCATACCCAATAAACAAGTGTCAAAAAGGACATTATGTCCTCTTGAACTTAGTTGCCAATGCCGATGCAATCAAAGAGCTTGAGAGGCGTTTCAGGATAAATGAAGACGTCATTAGATCTCTAGTAGTCAAAGTTGATAAGTTGGATAACTCACCTTCAGCTTTGATGAAAAAAGAGTATAAAGCCATGCCGATACAGGAATAAAGGAGAGGAACTATGGAAAATAAAGACCAAAAGAAGTCAGAGACAAAGACAGAGCTTGTAATAGATTACAAGGATGTTAGGGCTCTCTCTAAGTTTATATCAGAAAGAGGGAAGATAATTCCTAGTCGTATAAATTCTCAACCTATAAAAAAGCAAAGAGAAATTGCAAAAGCGATTAAACGTGCTCGAATTCTGGCATTGTTGCCATTTGTTGCAAAGTAAATATGATTATCGGAGTAGGGATCGATATAGTCGATGTTAGACGTATCGATGCCTTGTTCCAGAAATTTGGTGTGCATTTTTTAAAAAAGATATACACCGAGCAGGAGGTCGCATTTTGTTATGCAAGACATAATGTTGCTAACTCACTAGCAAAAATGTATGCATTAAAGGAGGCAACAATAAAAGCTCTTTCGGATGCAAAGGGAATAAAGTGGCACGATATGGAAATATGTCATGACACTAATGGACGCCCTGAAGTTAAGTTGCGAGGAATTGCTCTGGAAAATGTAAAGCAGAAGGCGAAAAATTTTTCTATACAAGTCTCTGTGAGCGATGAACAAATTTATGCAGTAGCTTGTGTTTTAATAGATGGATCGTGATTATTCCAGCAGTCGATACTGTAGCGCCTCAGAGATATGCTGTTGCCTAATGGATTGCTCGTTTTCCATATCTGCAATCGTTCTTGCAACCCTTAAAAGTTTGTAACAACTGCGTGCAGATATATTAGAATTTTCGACAGCTTTTTGAAAAAATTTTGTCGTATCTGTGTCAAGATTTGTTATCTCTTCAAGATACTTTCCCTGAGTTTTGCCGTTCAAAAAGCATGAGTTTATTGCATATTTTTCCGCACGCTTTTTTTGCAATGTCCTCGCATTTTCCACACGTCGCCGTATAATTGCAGAAGATTCTTTGGGGGCAGTTTCAAACAGTTCTGAGATTTTTACACTATTGACATAAATAACGATATCAAATCTGTCCAGAATAGGGCCTGAAATTTTGTTTCGGTATTCCATGGCGCATTTAGGAGCTTTTGAACATTGTTTTTCTGATACTCCGAAATACCCGCACTTACAAGGATTCATTGCTGCTATTAGCTGGATATTTGCTGGATATGTTATATGCTCTTTAGCGCGAGAAATTGTAATCTCGTTTGTTTCTAATGGTTGACGCAAAGCTTCTATCACTGAACGCTGAAATTCCGGTAATTCATCTAAAAATAAAATTCCGTTATGCGCCAGAGAAATTTCACCAGGTTTCGCGTCTGCTCCACCTCCAACTATCGAAATCAACGAAGCGGAATTGTGCGGATCTCGATAAGGAGGATAGTATATTAGCCCTTCTTTCGGCAACATTCCAGCAAGACTGTATATACAAGTAGTTTCTAGGGCTTCGGTTGGAGATAGAAGAGGAAGAATAGTCTTCGTTCGTGAAGCCAACATTGATTTTCCAGAACCTGGGGCTCCAATCATAAGAACATTATGTCCTCCAGATGCAGCTATCTCCAGAGCGCGTTTAGCAAATAGTTGTCCAGACACATCCGCCATATCTATTCCAAAATCTGGCTCACTAGGTTTTATTTTTGTGCATTCAGGTGGACTGATTTGTGTGGTACCGTTAATATGGTTCAGCAGTGCAATCAAACTTGGGGTAGCGATAATATTGTTATTTCCACTCCACACAGCTTCATTCTCACATTTTTGAGGACAGATAAGCGATAAATTCTTCTCATTTGCTAACATGGCTGCGCATATAGTCCCAGATATATAAGGCAAGGTGCCGTCAAGCCCCAGTTCTCCAATCGATAAGCTATTTTCAAGCATGGAAATATCGATTATCTCCATTGCTCCAAAAATTGCTAACGCAATTGGCAAGTCGTAATGTGAGCCTGCCTTTGGAATATCTGCCGGAGCCATATTTATCACAACTTTTCCAGAAGGAAATCCAATGCCTAACTGAAAAAACGTTGATCTTATACGTTCCTTAGCCTCTCCAACCGCTTTATCGGGTAATCCAACAATGCAAAATGAGCTTAGACCAGGAGAAATTTGCGCTTCCACGACTATTTCTATCGGTCTCATACCAACAAACGCAACTGTCCTGATTTTGCTTACCACTATTTTTTGGATTCCTGAGAATTACTGTTAAATCGTAGCAAACAATCATTAAAAAATAGTTTATGGAGCTTGAAACAGAAATCAGATTATCTGGTTATCAGCAAGAAAGATTTATATGTTTTGATTATTTGTTATAAAGCTAAGCATCTTCTAATAAGAAGGATATTTTAAATATCTTAGATTTATAAAAATATTATTTCACAAACCTCGTATTATGAGATATAATATTATTATTCTCAGAAAAAGAGATGTTTTTTATTTTATGGAGGGAAAAATATGTTACAGAAATTTAACAAACTAGCGCTTTGTTTAACATCAGCAATGACGATAACAGCCGCATATTCGAATGAATACATAGTGACTAATGCAAGTGAGGAAAACAAAGAACAAATTTATGACATTGTTTCAAAATTCAGGTTTCCAAGCATTCTAAGCCAATTTACGCAGGACGAGTTTAAACAAAAGTATCAAAATCATAATTTAATAGATACATTTAAAACGAAAGAAGCAGAATACAATTTTTTGAAAACGGAAATAAATAACATTGATAAAAATGCAGAAGTTTTTGCAATACCAAAATCTCTTTATCAGTTTATAGTGTATGACTATTTTGCTGACACAATATCTTCGCCTAAGGATATTCCAGCAAAAAAAATTCACCTTCTTCTTTGGAGTAATCTTAATGAACAAAAAAAGAAATTTGATCTCAGGAAATATGCAAAAGCAAATGAGAAGTGGGGATTAACCAAAGCGTGTGGTTACTTTATGGCCCATGATGCAATAAAGGATGCTTTTTGGAAAGTTAATGAACATGCAAAGAATTTGTATATGAAGCACGAAGGGAACACAGAAGAAATAATTCATGAAATATTTGATGCTTTTCAAGCTGGTGACAAGTCAAGAGAAGGATTACTTGATGCATGGAATCTCACGCAACAACAAGGAATACTCTACAAAATGCACGCTGAAATATCTCGTATAGAAACCATGGTTGGTCAAACTAGTGAAGAAAAACGCCTGGCACTGAAGAAATATACAACCAATTGTATTCTTTCAGAAGCCCAAAATTCTAATTATACATTATATCACGGAGGAAAACTTGATAACCCAAATTCTGAAATTGCAAACAGAATGTCTATTTGCTTCAGTGATGGGCTGTTTAGCGGATATATATTTGATGCAGGGGCAAGCGCCTATGTCTATTCTGCAAGTCCTAACAAATTGTGGAAACTGGAATTAGATAGAAATGATTTGCTGAATGGCAAATATCCTATATTCATACCACCAGCGTTTCATCTCCTCTCAGCAGCGGGCAATGGTGAACTATTCCATGCGAGGACAAAGGTTGTACAAGCGGTCATTGGCTGCACTTATACAAAACAACATATTGACAATTTTGCTTTATCAATAAAATCTATCATAGAACCGCTTCAGGTGGGTTACGCATTAAATCAACTACCTGAACTTTACACAACCCAAAATCCGCAGATATTACTAAAAAAGAACTGTAATGATTTATATGAAAACACAAATCAAGGCATCTTCGACAAAGATGGAGCGGAAAAACTTAAAGCTATGATAAACACTATAAAGGAAGTTCCGGAAAAATAGATTGTTTCAGAACTGTTGCGGTAATTAGCTATGTTAATGGGTAAGGATTTGATTTCCTTACCCGTTAATGATAGCATTACACATCGTAGAAAAAATGATGTTTTCTTTTAAAGGAGTAAGGTATGCAGGTAATGAAATTCCAATTTATGCTTTGTTTAACAATGGCGACATCAGTAAGCACTGTAAGTTCACAAGAATTTATAGTTACTGATCTTAACGATAAATATAAAAAAGAGGTATACAATGACATATTGTCATTTTCTATTCCGACACTCACAACTGAATCTGTAAAGCTAAGATTCAAGAACAAATACAAAGATTATGATTTGCTAAAAACATTTGGAACAAAAGGAGCAGAATATGATTTTAAGAAACAAGAGATTAATAAAATAGACAAAAATGCGAGATTATGGGGCATACCCAAAAGTCTCTATCAACTGATAGTGTATGATTATTTTGCTATTATCGTTGATAAACCATTGGGAAATACTTATGGCAAATTAAAAAAACAATTTCAAGTTGAAGAATATACAGAAGATAATGAAGAATACGGCATCACTAAGGCATGCGATCGTCTTATAAAAGACAAGGAAATACAAGATATTTTTTGGGAAGTTAACGACCATGCGACGCAGTTATACGAGCAATTTGCAGGAGATTTGGCAAAAATAACAAATTATCTGCTAGAAAACTTTGGATCAAAAATTAACCAAAATGGCGCCCAAAGTGTTAGACCACTTGATATGTGTAACATACTGATGGGATACAACAATGCACGCATGAACACATTAGTCGGTTTGACCGGTAATGATCAAGACATTAGCACTTGGAAAACACCGAACGACTATAATGAAGAAAAACGCAAAAAACTGAAGAACTGTGTGACAAATTTAATTTTATCTGAGAATAGTAATCCTGATTATGTCATATATCGCGGAGATTGCTATAGAGGAAATTCTAAACAACTAAATCCGGAAATTGCATATAGAAAATCACTCTGTTTTAGCGATGGACTTTTTAGTGGTTTTATATTTGATCCCGGAGCAAGCGCTTTTGCTATTAGCGACAAACGTTCAAATTTTAAGTTATATGTTCTTGCATTAAACAGGATAAAACTATTAAATGGTGAATATCCAATATTCATTCCTCCAATAAATCCCCTTGCATCCGCGGCAGGAAATGGTGAGCTATTTCATCCTAGAACACAAGTTGTGCAGGCTGTAAAACACGGTGATATGCTTGATGGGGATGTCCTATCAATACAAAGTTGCTGTGGAAAAATTAAAGCAGGCTACCTCCTCACACAAACACCTGAGCTTTTTATGAACAAAAATCCACAAATACTAGAAGAACAAATTAAAAATTTTGGTTTCGTATACCTTGCAACTGGTGAGGGCGAATTCGATAAAGATGACGCTATGAAAATTAACAACCTGATATCAAATATCAAAGAAGTCGACACAGATGGGAAAATTTTGTTCTAAATCAAAATCTCGCGTTTGCCTGTGTGATTTGGAGCGGAGATTACACCTTTCTGCTCCATTTCTTCGACTATCCGCGCAGCTCGGTTATAGCCTATTTGCAACTTCCTTTGGAGATAACTAATTGAGCATTTGCGGTCATTCATAACAATTTCGATAGCCTTTTTATACATATCATCACCACCACTATCGTCATTTCCAGTGACAGCATCTTCCCCGAATTGTTCGCTAACAACATCGACATAATCCGGCTCACCTTGCTCCTTGATGAAACTCACTATTCTTTCGACTTCGCTATCCTTGACAAAAGGTCCATGTACTCGCAGAATACGCCCAGCACCGGACATGTATAACATATCGCCTTGCCCCAAGAGTTGCTCTGCCCCCTGCTCGCCAAGGATGGTGCGACTGTCGATTTTTGATGTCACCTGAAAGCTAATGCGTGTTGGAAAGTTCGCTTTTATAGTTCCCGTTATAACGTCCACGGATGGTCTTTGTGTCGCCATTATAAGGTGTATACCAGCTGCACGCGCCATTTGTGCTAAGCGCTGTATCGCTGCCTCAACATCTTTGCCGGCAACCAGCATTAAGTCCGCCATTTCATCAACTATTATGACTATATATGGCAGAGGTGCAAATTCAAGTTGCTGATTTTCAAATATAGGACGCCCAGTTTCTTGGTCAAATCCAGTTTGTATTTTGCGCACCAACAAATCGCTATTTTCTTTTGCCTCAGCAATCTTTTTATTGAACCCATCAATATTTCTAACCCCCAACTGCGACATCTGTTTATACCGATTTTCCATTTCAGCAACTGCCCATTTCAACGCGAAGACCGCCTTTTTCGGATCAGTAACAACCGGAGTTAGCAAATGCGGTATTTCATCATAAACCGACAATTCAAGCATTTTCGGGTCAATCATTATCAACTTGCAGTCTTGGGGAGTAAATTTGAATAAAATCGATAAAATCATGTCGTTTATCGAGACAGATTTACCCGAACCAGTTGTTCCAGCAACCAAGAGGTGTGGCATTTTTGCTAAGTCAGCCATCACCGGATTGCCACTAATATCCTTTCCTAAAACTATCGGAATACCGGTCGTCATCCGTTTAAATTCATCGGATAAAAGCAATTCTTTGAGATATACCGTGTGACGATTTTTATTCGGAAGCTCAATACCTATCGCATTTTGCCCTGGTATTGTCGATATTCTCGCAGATATAGCACTCATCGAACGAGCTATATCATCACTTAAACTAATTACTCGCGAAGTCTTTATTCCCGGCGCAGGTCGAAATTCAAACATAGTTACGACTGGTCCTTGACGGACATTTAGTATTTCGCCATTTACGCCAAACTCTTCCAAAACATTCAGCAACTCAGCAGACATAAGACTGATTTTCCCCTCATCTTGCTTCCAATCTTTCTCAGAATGCTTGTCCAAAAGATCGACATTTGGCAACGTATACACACCATTTTCAAAATTAAAATTTGGCATTTCATGAGTTGTTTCGGTAGACGCCTCTCCAGATTTTTCATTACTTTTTTCATCCATACTTTCTGTTTGCCTTTTTGTTGATAACTTTGGAATTTTTGGAATTACAACCGCTAATTTGCGAGTTAACTTTGGAATATTGTTGAATATCACATCAAATTCGACAAACAACGCACGTTTTGCAATTAAAAGCCAAATTACAGATAGCGTTGTATAGATCCACTGGCAAAGTGTGTCATCTTGATGCAAGATATCGATAAAAATCCATTTCGATAAAATATATCCAACACATCCTCCTGCGTAAAAATCCATAGAAAATCTTTGAAGCAGTTTTTCTATTGTTGAATACGCAGAGGTTACGTTAAAAACAATTGCCCCTAATATAATGAAAAACAAAAATGTTAAAACTCGGTGTCGTATGTATCTGATTTTGCCACTAAGATAGTTTATACCCCAAACAAAACACAGAAGAGTTATTAAATAAGCAAGTAATCCGAAAGATTGAAGAGCTATTTCAGATAAATATGCACCGAAAGAGCCAAGTATATTTTCAGTAGGATATGGGGATGCAGTCAAAAATGTGTTGTCGTTCGGATTATGGTAAATCAATGCAACTGATGCAGTTATCGCAATTAGTATCAAACAAATGCCTAACATCCCGTTTCTTAAACGCTTGTTTTCAATGGCCTTTTCTCGTTCCACCCGACGCTTGTTTCGATTTTTTCTCATCGCCATCAGAAAACCTTTATCCTGTGCTTCTTGGAAAAAACAACGCAAGCAATCGATACAACAAATACTCCTATTAAAATTATCGGAACAATGCTGTGCAGTGCGTCAAAAAACGTCATATCTTTTATCATTATACCTTTCACTAATTTATTGCCATAAACCATCGGGTTAACTTTAGTAAAGGCTTTCATCAGTGGATTTTCAATGCTCTCAACTGGCGACATCAATCCTGAAAGCGACGCTATTGGCATTTGCACCACGAATGTTCCCAACATCGCCTGTTGCTGTGTATTCGCAAACGCAGCAATACAAACACCAATTCCAACAACAGAAATAACATACACAATCATTGAAATAGCCATCAAAAATAAACTGCCACGTATTGGTACGCCATACATCCAGCTTCCTAAAAACATAACGCAAAAGCCCATAAAAAGGCTGATTATGATACTTGGCGTTGTTTTTCCAATGAGCATGCCAAGCGGTTTTATCGGCGAAACCAGAAGCTGGTCGAATGTCCCTTGCTCTTTTTCACGAGCAATCGCCAATGCAGTGAGCGTAATCGCCTGACTTATTATAATCATGCAAACTAAATTTGTTATGGAAAACCAGTTCTGATTTTTATTGGGATTATACCAAGTTCGAATCGAAACAGTTGGTATATTCAACATTGTTTTATCTGAAATTTTCGACTGATATTTTGCTAAAATTTGCGAAAGATAGCTGTAAACAATCGTTGCAGCATTTGTTCTTCGCCCATCCGTTACAACTAATATGTTGGCTTTTCTGTTTAAATCAATATTTTTCGAAAAATTTTCTGGAATAGTTATGCCTATAAACGCTTTTTCAGTGTTGATATTCTTTTGCAATTCTTTTTCAGATTTGACATATATAGATTCTCTAAAAATATTCGTATTCACGACATCATCCAAGAGATTTACGCTGTGAATACCTCGATCTTGATTAAAAATCACTACACTCGAGTTCTCGACATCCTTATTCGAAGCTAATACGAAAACAACCAAAAACAAAAATATAGGAAAAAATATTGCAAAAGAACTTTTCGGATCCTTTAATAAATCCAACAATTCTTTCCGTACTAACGCGCCAACTCCAGTAAATATCACAAATTCATGTAAATCAATCCTATAACTTTGTTAGTATACTACATGTCCAAATAAATTGGATGGGGGGCGCGATGTGGTATGTTTTTATTTTACCACATCGCGCCCCGAAGCCTGTCAAGGTACGCATACGCTCAGCTCCCTTCGGTCGCTGACCTTGACAGGTTAAGGCGATAATAATTGCACTATTGTCCATTTGTTCGCAATAGTAATAACCGTTAAAAATAAGGCTCTTGACTAGCATCGTTTCAGAATTGCCTAAAAAAATTGGCGGCAAATCTCAAGTCTTTTGTATTGCATGTAAAAGAATGAGAATTTTAGATTTAATCACAAATGCTAAAATTTGCCATTTGAGCTTATTAAAGTAAGCTCAAAATTAAGTTATTGACAAAATATATAATATACATATACAATATAATTGTGAGGATGTATAAAAGGAGACGTATAAATGAACAGACATATAAAATATATGGTTATATCATCATTGATGAGTGGTGCCATTTCTTCTGCTTACTCTAGTTCAAGCCGTGAAATCACTTTTGACGTAATGCAACTGGAGCCAAAGCAAGAGGAGGTATTCTACGGAAAGCTAAGCCAATTCTTTGCAGACAATTCGGTGCCTGATGGGAAAGAGATGAGCATAATGTTTGAAACAACGGAACCAACATCAATTGCTATCAAAGATATACTAACTACTGGAAATTACATAATAAAACTTGTTAAAACGGAGGACTATAAGGAATCGGATTCTCCAAAAAGAGATTATCGAGGAGCAGAGGAGTATGCCAAACTGATTGAAGAACTCGCAAGGGATGATGGTCTTAATTTGCGCTTATACGATAAGTTAAAATCATTGACCCTTGAAAAAGAATTATTGGAAGAAGTTAGTAAGTTTGAACATATTGACGGAGATAATTCCAAAAAGTTGATAGAGGCTTGCTTGAAAACCGTAAAAATGAACGCAGTTGAAAGTTACAAAACAATCGATGACCTGCTGGAGACAACGTTTATAGACAGTTTGTGCAAAACTGTTGGACATATGGAGAATGTCGAGAATTTGCGGAACGGTATTTGGTTCTGTACAGACATACCGATTGACGACGTAACTGATGAAGAGTTGTATCAAAAGATGTGTGACAGACTGAAACATGTCTTTGGCTGATATGAAACTTCAAAAAATGTTGCAGGGTATCTTGCTTTGAAGAGATAAGATACCCTGATGCTAGACAGCGTCATAACGCTTGGCATAAAAAACTAGTGTGCCAAAGAGATGCACTTTAGCAATGCAATTAATTCGCCGATAGAACCGTTGGTCGCGGACCTTGACGGGAGTAAGGAGTATATTTCAGATGAAACATTGCTAATTTTGTTTGGATGGAATGGAATATATTCTTCATAAATGCGATTTCATCCTGGTTTGGTACTGCACTATTTTCAGTTTTTCTTCAAGAACAACGCTCGCAAATCCAGCGTGCGTTATTTATCAAAGGAGCCGAAATCAGCCACTTCTGCTAATTATTCACGTAGTTGTATCAACTCTATCTCACTTGTCTATTTGATAATTTACATCGCCTTTGTTATGTGAATTTCTTCTATATGTCATGCCTCCCATTATACTGAAGTGTTCGCATAAAGGCGATGGGGCATCTTCTATTCCTCCGAAATGGAAATAAAAAGAGAACGCCACTCAATTCGGTGGCGTTCTCCTTTTATATCTAAATAGAATCTTTAATAAATTTGACTTTTTCATTTCGCGAAATATCCGTGGTACATCATGTGAGTGCACCCTTTGAACATATTATATTTTTCGCAATCATCGGTACCTTCTATGTTTTTCGAATGAGTATCTCCCAAGCTCAGAACAGATAAGTTTTGGCAACCATCAAACATATTGCTCATATTCCGTACATTTTTTGCATCGAATTTTTCAAAATTTACGATCGCTAAACTTCTGCAACCAGAAAACATACTACTCATATACATAACATTCTTTGTATCAAAGTTGCTTAGATCTAGGGATGTTAAATTCTTGCAACCATGGAACATAAAACTCATATCAGTGACATTCTTTGTATTAAAGTTGCTTAGATCTAGGAATGTTAAACTTTTGCAACAAGAAAACATACCCAACATATTAGTGACATTCTGTGTATCAAAGTTCCTTAGATTTAGGGATGTTAAATTGTTGCAATCAGAAAACATACTCCACATATCAGTGACATTTGATGTATTAAAGTTACTTACATCTAGAGATGTTAAATTCTCGCAATCAGAAAACATACTCCACATATCAGTGACATTTGATGTATTAAAGTTACTTACATCTAGAGACGTTAAATTCTTGCAATCAGAAAACATAAAACTCATATCAGTGACATTTGATGTATTAAAGTTACTTACATCTAGAGATGTTAAATTGTGGCAATTACGGAACATTTCTCGCATATTAGTGACATTTTGTGTATCAAAGTTGCTTAGATCTAGGGATGTTAAATTCTCGCAATCAGAAAACATACTCCACATATCAGTGACATTTTGTGTATCAAAGTTGCTTAGATCTAGGGATGTTAAATTGTGGCAATTACAGAACATTTCTCGCATATTAGTGACATTTTGTGTATCAAAGTTACTTACATCTAGAGATGTTAAATTCTTGCAATCATGGAACATAAACCACATCTTAGTGACATTCTTTGTATTAAAGTTGCTTAGATCTAGGGATGTTAAATTGTGGCAATTACGGAACATTTCTCGCATATCAGTGACATTTTGTGTATCAAAGTTGCTTAGATCTAGGGATGTTAAATTCTCGCAATCAGAAAACATAAACCTCATATTAGTGACATTTTGTGTATCAAAGTTGCTTAGATCTAGGGATGTTAAATTCTCGCAATCAGAAAACATAAAACTCATATTAGTGACATTTTGTGTATCAAAGTTGCTTAGATTTAGGGATGTTAAATTCTTGCAACCCCAAAACATACTCTCCATATCAGTAACATTGGACATATTCGCGCCAGTGAAATTAATTGTTTTTATCGATGAACCGTTCCCAGTCTGCATAAACATTTCAGAACAATTTTGATTAAATTTGACTTTGGCACCTTTTTTTTCTTGAAATTTAATATTCAAGAACAGATTGTGAATGTCAGACATCCTAAAACACTTTTGACCAATCTCAACTTGCTTGCCATCAATCATTCCAGGGATTATAAAATCCAGCTCTGTTTGATTGTCAGGGCCATCATGATAGTCCCCAATACAAGAAACTTTCTTCAGTATAATTTTGTCTGCATGCGTTGTATCCCACTCAGTTTTTATGTATTTGCTGAATTCTTTTGCACTGTCATGACGGGAGCAAATGTCAAGTAATCTTTGTTCTACGGAGAGTAAAGCAGATTTATCTGCGTTCTTTTTCTTCAAATTTTTCTTTATCTTATTCGTTATCCAGGCTTTCTTTAGCATAGTTTTGTAGTTGTCATTTACCAAATCCCCAGCATTCACTGTGAATTTGTCCGCAGCAATCCCTTGACATACACAAGCTATTGCTGGCACTAATAAACCTATTTTTTTCATTTATACCTCATTTTAAATAAAAACTATCCAACCATTTTGGACTTTTTTAT
>Ga0256405_10001836_pt1 | contig 54265 bp, 52 predicted proteins | sample RumenRJG_02DNA_FD_189096 | JGI IMG/M metagenome (GOLD analysis project Ga0256405, IMG submission 189096) | Bovine rumen microbial communities from Lethbridge, Alberta, Canada - RJG_02 | ecosystem: Host-associated > Mammals > Digestive system > Stomach > Rumen | place: Canada: Alberta... | reverse complement strand
GAGTGGAATTTAGGGATAAATACCTTCACCCGATGGGTGAAGCTGTAACAGTAATGTGAAACAGTGATAAATGCGGCGGCTAAAGGATTTCTGCCTGTTTATCACATATGAACTTCACGGATTCAGGAGATATTTAAAGTTTGAACTACAACCTTGTATTTATATGTATGTACCAATCTGTAAGAAAAAAAGAGGTATTCGATATGACGAATCTGATTCCCCGTGCTGAGAGAGCTATTGCTGAGAGACTTGTTGACAGACTGCTGTATAAGCTGGACGTTGAAGAAAAAATGGATGCAGACAAGAGACAGCAGCAGCGCACAAAGACTTACCTGGAGATCCTGGAGCTTTCCAGGCACTTTATGGGCGAAGCCCTCACGGATGAAAAATATCTCTCGCTTCGAGATTATATGAAAGATCCGGATCATCGCTGGATGCGTTTGATCGGCGATATTTTGGACAACACGGACCCCGGATATGCCAAAAAAGCAATTCTCTCCCTTGGCTTTGAGGCATTCTTCCGGGGTACGAAAGAAATCCGGGCAAACCGCGAGATTTACGGCTGCAACATCCCATGGCTCATCCTCTTTGACCCCACCATGGCCTGCAACATGCACTGCATCGGCTGCTGGTCTGGCACCTATGACCACAAGGATTCCCTGACTTATGAGCAGATGGACCGGATCGTTTCTGAGGGCAAAGAACTGGGCACGCATCTGTATATGCTCACCGGCGGCGAGCCGCTTGTCCGCAAAAAGGATATCCTGAAGCTTTGTGAGAAGCACAGTGATTGCTTTTTTGCCGCATACACCAACTCAACACTGATCGATGAACAGCTGTGCAGAGATACACTCCGGCTTGGCAACCTCATGTTCCTGCTGTCCATCGAAGGCACGCCGGATACGAACGACGCGCGCCGCGGCGAGGGCCACTATGCGTCGGTCATGCGCGCTATGGATCTGCTGCGCCGCAGCCGGATTCCATTCGGAATCTCTGTCTGCTATACTAGTCAAAATATTGATTCCGTCACAAGCGATGAGTTTTTCCGCTTTGTTTCCGGCAAAGGAGCACTCTTCGGCTTTTATTTCCACTATATGCCGGTCGGCCAGAACGCCGTCCCCGCTCTTATGCCGACTGTGGAGCAGCGCCGTATGATCATCGATCGGATCCGCCGGATTCGGAGCGCCGAGTGTGACATCCCGTTCTTCCCCATGGACTTTCAGAACGACGGTGAATATGTGGGCGGCTGCATCGCAGGAGGAAGAAACTACTTCCACATCAATGCCCACGGAGATGCGGAGCCCTGTGTGTTCATACACTTTTCCGACTCGAATATCCGCGACAAATCCATTTTGGAGATCCTGCAGAGCCCGCTGTTCATGGCCTATCACAATGGGCAGCCCTTTAACCGCAATCACCTCCGTCCTTGCCCCATGCTGGAGAACCCCGCTGCTCTTAGAAAGATTGTAAAGGAGACCGGCGCCGTACAGACCAATCTGGAGGCTGCCGAATCTGTGGAAGAGCTGTGCAGTAAGTGTGACGTCTATGCGCGCAGCTGGGCACCTGCTGCAGAGACGCTTTGGCAGTCCAAAGAGCACAAAACTCCCGCTTACGAAAATTACGCACCGAAAAATCGCTCCGGCCGCTCCTAATACAGAAGGTGATCCTATGCCCTCTCGCAAGAATACCAAAAAGGTTTTGGCGGATGAGCTTCGCAGTCTGATGCAGATCTATCCGTTTGAACAAATCACGGTCACGCAGTTATGCGAAAGCTGCGGTGTAAACCGAAAGAGCTTCTATTATCACTACAAAGACAAATACGATGTGATCAATCAGATTTTTGACAATGAAATGATGAACAGCTCTCTGAGCAGCCGGAATCTATCCGGATGGATCCACCTCCGTTGTCTTTGCGAATACTTCTATGAAAACAGAGAATTCTACAGAAAAGCGCTCGAAATCAACGGTCAAAATTCTTTTGCCGAACACTTTCAGGAGAGTATCTTCCGGCGAATCAGTGAAAGCTACCGCTTAGAATACGAAGAGGATGACCTCTCCGAGTTTCAGCTGTATTTCTTTACGGATGCGATCGTCATGTCTATCCAAAGATGGCTGTGCAGCAAAGCGCCAATGAACCCCGATGTGTTCATCAGCCAGATCAAGAAGTGTCTTCAGACAATTGCTGCGGTAGCACCTGACTGGTAGTGTGCAAAAAGACCTCTGGGTAGTTTGTCCACAGGTGGGGCCAAATTACCCTAGAGGTCTTTTGCATAGTGATTACTTATACGGATTCTCCTGCATGAACACAGGCTGTCACAGCCTATGCGCGATCGGCCGCATCTGTTCAAACGTGTAAATCTCTTCAAAGCCCAGCTTCTTTGCCTCTTTCAATGTATCGAGGATATAGGCTCCCAAGTGTTCCTTCCTGTGGCTGTCGCTTCCGATCGTCAGAATCCTTCCTCCCAGATCACGGTAGAGACGAAGAATGTCCCTGGATGGCGTCAGGTCCTGCAGCCCATATCGGTGGCTGGAGGTGTTGATCTCGATTCCCTTGCCGTCCGCAATGACCGTTTCCAAAATCTCAGTGACGATGGGCCGGATTTTCTCAAAGGGATAATAGCCGGCGTTATCATACCTGGAGATCAGATCCAGATGGCCGAGAACACTGTAGTGATGGTACCTTTGTACCAACGCCAGTATCTCCTCGTAGTAGCGAAGGTTATATTCCTCCTGCGTCCGCCCTCGCTGAAAGTCCTGGGTCCAGAATTCCTTGTCCTCCACCTGATGCACGGAAAGGATGATAAAGTCAAAGGGATAGGAGGAGAACAGCTTCTCATACTGTGGGATCGTATGCGTCTGCATACCGAATTCCATGCCCATTCTAATCGTGATCTGGTCTCTGTATTTTGACCTGAGGGCCTCGATTTCAGCAGCATAGGCGGGATAGTCCACGTTCGCCAGAGGCATATGCTCCGGCTCTCCGGGGCCGCCGCGGCGATAGAGCATTCCGGCCGGGTCGTCCCAGTCGCGCTTGATGCCGTAATCCACATGATCCGTAAAGCAGATCTCCTCCAGTCCCAGGGAAATGGCGTCCTTTACCACCTCTTCCATGGGGTACTCGGAATCGTCGCTGTAATATGTATGTACATGATAATCCGAAAGCATATCATTTCCTCCTGTTAAGCTGTTCATGGGTGACAAACATAACTGCCAGCAGTATCAGCAGGAACACCGGCATCAGTCTGACGGACAGGGCAGCCGCGATCAAGCCGAACAGCGGCGGCATCAGGCAGGTTCCCAAATAGGCGCTCGCCATCTGTACGCCGATGATAGCCTGAGATCTGTCCGCGCCAAAGTGGTCCGGCGTCGAGTGGATCAGACTGGGATAGACCGGTGCGCAGCCCACGCCGATGGCAACAAACCCGATCATGGCTGTCAACCGGCTGATGGGCAGGATCAGCAAGGCAATACCCGCAAGCAAAATGCTTTGCCCGATGCGGACCATCTGCTTGTCATTGAACCTGAAAGTGGCGAATCCGCTGACAGCCCGTCCCGCTGTAATGCCAAAATAGAAAAGCCCGGCAAGCGTTGCCGCCTGTTCCGCGGTGACTCCCCACCGCAGCACCAGAAAAGTACTGGCCCACAGCCCGGCGGTCTGCTCCAATGCGCAATAACAGAAAAAGCATGCCATAACGGACTTTACGCCCGGGACTGCAATGATCTGCCCAAGGGACATGGGTTTTCCTGTTTCCGATTTTGCTGCGTCACTCCGGTTTTTCCACAGCGGCAGACTCAGCACCAGTATAGCAGTAAGAACGACTTGCATGACACTAATGATCCGGTAGCCGCCGCTCCATCCCATGCCTCTTGTGATCGCCGCGCCCATGATGGCAGGACCAATGGAAGCTCCCAATCCCCAAAAACAGTGCAGCCAGCTCATATGCCGGCTTTTGTAATGCAGCGCGACATAATTGTTCAGCGCAGCGTCCACGCTGCCCGCACCGAGGCCATACGGAACAGCCCACAAAAGGAGCATCCAGTAAGCACGAGATATGGAGAAACCAAACAGCGCGGCGGCTGTCATTCCCACACTGATCGCAGTCACGCGCCCCGTGCCGAGTCTGCGCGTCATGCGGTCACTGAGCAGACTGGAAACTATCGTGCATGCCGCGATGATCATGGATGCCCATCCGGCATAGGAGATCGGAACATCAAAATATAGGTGCATTGTCGGCCACGCGGCTCCCAGCAGGGAATCCGGCAGGCCAAGACTGATGAATGCCAGGTAGATAATGGCGAGAAGAATATGGACCAAGTTGTCTGCCTCCTCAAAAAGTGTTTTTGGAATCCTTCCGCAGATGGGCAGAATGCGGTTTTCAGGATATCAGCTATTTTACCAAGACCTTCCGGGAGATGAAGGGGACCACACCGAAAGAATTCCGTAAAAAGCAAGGTGCACCCGACCTCTGAGGTCAAATGCACCCAAAAATGGCCTCGACCTCTGGGGTCGGACAACATTACCTGATCACAACAAAAGCCTGCGCACCGACGGTCAGTTTTCCATTCTCAAGGCTGCTGCCGCCGATCTCAAACAAAATATCTCCCTGAACCTTACCGCCGACCGAAGCGGGAAGCGAGACCTCCATAGCTCTGCCGGAAGGATTCACCGCGCAGAGAAGATCGCCGCGCCTGTATACGAAGGGACGATCCGGCTCGCTGCAGATGACTTCGAATCCGGCGTCCGCCTGCAGGTCCTCTTCCTGATGGCGCAGCGCCAGGATCGCACGCACCGTGTTCAGAAGGGAGGAAGGATCCTTCTCCTGCGCTGCCACGGTAGGGGCATCGGCGGAATCATCGACCGGCAGATAGAGGTCGGACGCATTACCGGAAGAGAATCCGAGGTTTGCGCTCTCATCCCACTGCATAGGAGTTCTGGCACCCGTGCGGAAGTATCCGCCCTCTTTGGTGGGAACGTCCAGATACTTCATGCCGATCTCGTCGCCATAGTACAGAAAAGGTACGCCGGGCAGCGTGAAGAGGAAGGAATAGGCCAGCTTCAGCTCAGCCGTGTCCAGGTTGTAGCTGGGGCGGATCGTGTCATGATTGCAGGTCAAAACAGAGATATATCCCAGATCCTTCGTATCCTCATACCAGCCAAGATACTGATCCAGGAAGCGGTTTATATTGCCGCCGGCGTCTTTTTTGAAATAGCTGTGGTCCTCCGCGTTCCGGTCTCCGTGAATGCTGCCGCCGTGATTGTAGTAATCGCGCATCAGCGTGGAATAGCCGCCGCCAATCTCGTTGAGGACAAAGTCCATATCGTAACCGCAGCGAAGGGACAGGGAGGGGTTGCTCCACTCCGCGACCATCGCGGCATCCGGAAACTCCAGATCCAGCATGCGCCGCACATCTCTCCAGATCGCGCTGGTGCCGCTCTTCTTCTCATCGTCGTTTTTGACTAGGGAAGAGGCCATGTCAACGCGGAAGCCGTCGCAGCCGTGGGACAGCCAGAAGCGCATGATGTCTTTGAGGGCCTCTCGGGTCGCGATGGCGGCCGGATCGCGGAAACTCTTCTGCCAGGGCTCCGTCACATTGAGGAAGCCGTAATTGAGCGCGGGCTGGCACTTAAAAAAGTTCAAAATATAGCATCCGCTGCGCTCGCTCTCACCGCCGACATAAGGGAGGCCGGCAGCGCCCTTGAAGCAGAAATCCGTCCAGATAAAGCGGTCGGAATATTCGTTTTTCTCGATTTTTTGGCTCTCCCTAAACCAGGGATGCTCTTCGGATGTGTGGCCGGGTACCAGGTCGAGAAGGACACGGATGCCCTTCTGGTGTGCCTCCTCGAAGAGGCGGTACAGGTCTTCGTTCGTGCCGTAGCGAGGCGCCACCTTCTTGTAGTCGCGGACGTCATAGCCGGCGTCCTTGAAGGGGGAGTCATAGCAAGGGTTGATCCAGAGCGCGTTGCAGCCCAGGCTCTTGATATAATCCAGTTTCTCAGTAATACCGTTAATGTCGCCGATCCCGTCGCCGTTCGTGTCATTGAAGGACTGGGGATAAATCTCATAAAAAACAGTGTCCTTTAACCATTTCGCAGCCATGTTGAAAACCTCCATATAATGAATATTGTTTTTGTTCGGTCTGTAATAGTATGATACGATAGTAATGAGAAAGAATTCTTGCTTTATTGCAGGAATTACTAACACGATTCTACTATTTTGCCGCAAAAGGAGAAGGTAGGAAATGCACGGAATCACGGAGCAGACCGCAGAAAGGGAGAAAGCGAGTCACGGCGATATTTTTCTCCCGGTGAACAGCTACCACTGCCTTGTTCCTCTGACCTACAGAGAGCTCGCGCTCCACTGGCACGAGGAGATGGAGATCACGCTGATCCGGGAGGGCACCTCGGATTACAGAGTCGGGCAGCGCTCCTTTCGGACGCAGGAAGGGGATATTATTCTGGTGCCCCCGTATTGCACGCACTCTGCATTTGAGATTCCCGGCAGGACAATGGTCTCGGACAGTCTGGTGTTCCATCTGGACCTTCTGGGCGCACAGGGACAGGACCTGTCCGCCTCCAAGTATCTGCGGCCGCTTGCGGAAGGGCAGCTGCAAATGCCGGAGGTGATCAGACCCTCGGACAGAGGATATGACGAAATTCGAGAGGTATTCCTCAAGGCGTTGGAGTGCTTTCAGAACCGCCCTCCCTTTTATGAAATGCTGCTGAGGGAAGAACTTCTTCATATCGTTATTCTGCTCTTCCAATTCGGATATATCAGTAAGTCCGACGGAAGCCGCACTTCGCAGGCGGGCAGACAGCAGCTCAAGACCGTACTGCAGTACATCGACGAGCACTACCGCGAAAAGATCAAAGTGGCAGATCTGGCGAACATGAGCGGATTCAGCGAGAGCTACTTCATGAGCTTCTTCCGACAGTATGTGGGGATGAGCTGCATCTCTTACATTAACCACTATCGGATCCAGAAAGCGGCCCACGCCTTGGAGGAGACGTCGGGCCCTGTGATGGAGATTGCCATGGATCACGGTTTTGACAATATCTCCTACTTCAATCTGCAGTTCCGACGGGAGTTTGGCATGACGCCGCGACAGTTCCGAATGCGGCAGAAGGAAGGCGCATGATCCTTCGTCAAAACAAAGAGGTCACGCTGCATGGCAGCGCGGCCTCTTCCACTGATCTATCTATTTTTCCATCCACCACACCCATATTCCGGCTGCCAGAAACAACACTGTAATAACAATCACTGTACCGGTTGCTAAGAATGAATTCATCTTTTCCTCCCTCAATCAAACATGCTGATGCCGTATCGTATTTTCCTGCTTATTTTCCATATCAGCATGACCGGCAGCGAGACTAGGATGTAAAGAGAGGCGCCGCCTCCCATGATTCCCATCAAAACAACGACAATATAAGTAAAAATATCTTTCATGACATATCTCCTGTACTTTTTAACGTTTCAAAATAGAGTACACAAAACAGGCCCGGCGATCCGGACCTGAAATCGGTCAATCAGATATTATTTTTTGCCGTCAAGTTTGTGGATATAATCGAGAATCACAAACAGTTTCCCCGCAGGACATGGCAAATAGAACCTGCGAAAACTGCGAAGGAACGCTGTTGCAGCCGTACAAAAGGCGAGTACCGCCGCAAAGAGAAGACGAAAAGCGGCGCTTGTCTCTCTTCTTCCGGACATTCTCCGAAAAGAGCCGCTGGGCACCGGATCTTGTGAGGAGTCCAGTAATTTGCGGGTGCAGGCGTCGCGAACAATTGTACATTCAATACACTCAATCGTATCAGCTCCGCCATGGCCGGATGCAGCATTTGAAACGAAATCGCTGAACGCACTCTGCTTAACACGTTGATAATTCTTTCCGATATTCGTTATTTCTAATAGTTCCAGATGCGCTTCACGAAGCAGTACGACAAAGATCAGGAGCAGTACGAAATTACGGTACTTATTTACTACTGCCGTTCCTGTCACTATACTGCCTCCCCTTCCATATGACTGCGTGCTGTGTCCGATGCTGCTCACAAGAATCTTTTTCCATGGTACGACTCGCTATAATCCTTGTGAAGAATAAAAAACCATCATGTTTCTTAGGCCTAGTTTCTCCCAAGAAGCAGATGTGTTGCCCTCTTGACAAATTCCCGCTTCCGCCTATAATTTTTACAAATGTAATATCGTAATCTCAAAGGCGCAATGACGTGCCGGAGCTCGAAAGCTTCGGGGGTCATTGCGCCTTTTTGCGCGTCAGCAATGAGCCATGCGCAGACAGGACTGCTGCCAGCCGATGGGAGCTTGCTCATAATCGGATGGGAGCAGGACTGGATGCATACGGCGAACGCCGCGACAGTCACGAGCCGTGAAACGGCTTGTGACTTGTCGGCATGGCTCATTGGATTTTCGGCCATGCGCAGACAGAAAGGATTCCTTCCATTATGAAAAGAAAATGTGACCGCCAGCTCATCCTCGAAGACGGGTCCCGGTATAGCGGCTATGGATTTGGCGACATGCAGGACAAGATTCTGGAGATTGTATTCAATACGTCCATGGTCGGCTATCAGGAGATTCTCTCCGATCCGTCCTACACGGACCAGGCTGTTGTCATGACGTATCCCCTGATTGGCAATTACGGCATGGCCGATGCGGACTATGAAACGGATCGGCCCACAATCGGAGCGCTGATCGTACACGAATACAACGACGAGCCGTCCAATTTCCGCAGCAATTCCTCTCTCGGTGAAGTGATGAAGAAATATGGAATTGCAGGCATCAGCGGCGTCGACACCCGAAAGCTGAACCGGTCGATCCGAGACTTCGGGACAAGAAAATGCCTGCTCACCAGTATTGATACGCCGCTGGAAGAGGGCCTTCAGAAACTGCGCAGTTTTTCGGCGCCCACTAATGCCGTATCGAGAGTTAGCAGCAAAGAGATTTGGTGTTCTCCCGCACAATCTCCTGCTTCCTTCCACGTCGTCCTCATCGACTGCGGCATGAAGAAAAACATCCTCCGCTCCCTGAACCGGCGCGGCTGTGATGTGACCGTCGTCCCTTGGAACACAACCACAGAAGTCATCCGGTCCCTGAAGCCGGACGGCGTCCTGATTTCCAACGGTCCCGGCGACCCCACGGATGTGCCCGAGACCATTGAGACAGTGCGGGCTCTGCGTGGCCAATGCCCTATCTTCGGCATTTGCCTGGGACACCAGATTCTGTCTCTCGCCTACGGAGCAAGGACTTACAAGCTCAAGTTCGGCCACCGCGGCGGAAACCATCCGGTGCGGGATCTGGCGACCAGCCGCATTGAGATTACCTCGCAGAACCATTCCTACGCCGTGGACACCGCTTCCCTGGCGCAGACGGCGCTTACCGTGACCCATATCAATATATTAGACGAGACTGTCGAGGGCGTTAAATGTGAGAAAGACCATGCCTTCAGCGTGCAATATCACCCTGAGAGCGCGCCAGGGCCGCAGGACAGCGCCTATCTGTTTGATCGGTTTATAGAGCTGATGCAGACAGCGCGAAGCGGCACCGAATCGTTCGGGAAGTGCACTGCAGAAAGTGACAAGGAGGTAGAACATGCCTAAACGCACCGACATTCACAAAATCCTCGTCATCGGCTCCGGCCCCATCGTGATCGGGCAGGCCGCTGAGTTTGACTACGCCGGGACACAGGCCTGCCTCGCACTCAAAGAGGAAGGCTACGAGGTCATCCTGTGCAATTCCAACCCCGCGACAATCATGACCGACACTTCCATTGCGGACAAAGTCTACATGGAACCTCTGACGCTGGAATACATTGCCAAAATAGTGCGCAAAGAGAGGCCGGACGCTATTTTGCCCGGGATCGGTGGGCAGACAGGGCTCAATCTGGCCATGCAGCTGGAGAAAAAAGGAATACTGGCGGAGTGCCGGACAGAGCTTCTGGGCACAAAGAGCCGCTCTATCGAGCAGGCGGAGGACCGCGAGCTGTTCAAAGAACTGTGCCTGCAACTGGGCGAACCAGTCTTGCCTTCAGAGATTGCCTGTTCCATGGAGGAAGGTCTCAAAGCGGCGCGCGACATCGGCTACCCGATCGTTCTGCGTCCCGCTTTTACCTTGGGCGGCACCGGCGGCGGCTTTGCGGACAGCGAGGAGGATTTCCTTCCCATCATGAAAAATGCCCTGGCGCTCTCCCCGGTCAGCCAGGTCCTGATCGAAAAGAGCGTCAAAGGCTATAAAGAGATCGAATATGAAGTGATGCGCGACGCCAATGACACCGCCATCACCATTTGCAACATGGAAAATATGGATCCCGTCGGCATCCACACCGGGGATTCTATTGTCGTGTGTCCTTCGCAGACGCTCTCCAACAAGGAATACCACATGCTCCGCGACAGCGCGCTCAAGGTCATCCGCGCACTCGGCATTGAGGGCGGCTGCAACGTCCAGTTTGCGCTGGACCCAGGTTCCTTCCAATACTACCTGATCGAAGTCAATCCGCGCGTCTCCCGCTCGTCGGCGCTGGCTTCCAAGGCAAGCGGTTACCCTATCGCCCGTGTCTCTGCCAAAATCGGAATCGGTATGACACTCGATGAAATTCAGCTTGCCAATACACCCGCCGCCTTCGAACCGGCCCTCGACTATGTCGTCACCAAGATGCCTCGCTTCCCCTTTGATAAGTTCACAGAGGCGGACAACTCCCTCTCGACACAGATGAAGGCGACCGGCGAAGTCATGAGCATAGGCCGCACATTGGAGGCCAGCCTTCTCAAGGCGGTCCGCTCACTTGAGACAGGGCACTTTCACTTGCATGATCCCAAATTTGATCCTCTTTCCAAAGATGCGCTTCTGAATTACATCCGTACCGGCACGGATGACCGCATCTTTGCGATTGCAGAACTGATGCGTCGGGCGTTGATTCCCTCTGCGGCACTGGGCTTTGTGAGCCGGGACATGGCTGCCCCGACAGCACAAGAACGGATGTGCCAGGATGTGGGTGACACGGCACCCGCTCGCGCTCTCGAGCAGGATATTCACCGCCTGAGCGGCATCGATCCCTTCTTCCTGCGCGCCATTCGGCGCATTGTGGAGGAAGAAAAGGCTCTCCGTTCGTCCCCGGGCGATCTGGAAGAGTTATGTGAAGCCAAGAAAATGGGCTTTTCTGACCGTTCTGTCGGTATTCTATGGGGCCTTTCGGAAGAATCTGTTTTTGCGCTGCGAAAAAAACACGGTATTATGCCCGTCTACAAGATGATCGACACCTGTGCCTCCGAATTTGACAGCTATGTCCCTTATTTTTATTCAACCTATGAAACTGCAGATCCGGGCGAAATCTGTGAACGAATCACCCCAGAAGTCGAGGCAAATGTCGCGTCAGAGGTCGAAAATGAAGTGCACCTCTCAGGCAAAAAGAAAGTGATCGTACTCGGTGCCGGCCCCATCCGCATCGGGCAAGGCGTGGAGTTTGACTACTCCACCGTACACGCCGTGCAGACCATACAAAAGGCGGGTTATGAGGCGATCATCATCAATAACAATCCGGAGACGGTTTCAACAGACTATACCTGCTCGGACAAGCTGTATTTTGAACCACTGTGCGTGGAAGATGTCATGAACGTGATCGAGATGGAAAATCCTGACGGTGTCATCGTTACGCTCGGCGGGCAGACGGCGATCAATCTGGCGGATCCGCTTCACGCACGGGGCGTCAGGATCATTGGCACGGACTGCGACGCCATCGACAAGGCGGAGAACCGGGATCTGTTTGAGAAACTCCTCGAAACGCTGGGAATCCCGCAGCCCAAGGGTTGTGCCGTCACTTCCGCCGCAGAAGGCCTGAAAGCTGCAGAGGAAATCGGCTACCCTGTTCTGGTCCGCCCCAGCTTCGTTTTGGGCGGCCGTGCCATGCAGATTGTCGCCAAAGAGTCTGACCTGCGGCGTTATCTCCAGACGGCAGAGCCCATCGACGAGAGCAGGCCGGTCCTCGTGGACCACTATATCCGCGGCAAAGAAGTAGAGGTAGACGCTGTGTGCGACGGCGAACGGGTCTTTGTCCCGGGCATTATGGAACTGGTCGAGAGGACTGGCGTCCACTCGGGCGATTCAATCAGTGTCTATCCGCCCTACAGCCTATCGGCGGGTGTCAAAAGGACGATTCTTGATTACACGGAAAAGCTCGGAATCGGCATCGGGATTCGCGGTCTCTTTAACATCCAGTTCATCGTCGATGAGAGGGAGAATGTCTACATCATCGAGGTCAACCCCCGCTCCTCCCGGACTGTCCCATTTCTCTCCAAAGCAACAGGCTACAGTCTGGCGGACATCGCCACGCTTGTCAGCCTCGGCATCACTTTGAAAGGACAAGGCCTCATCACACGCTGCCCTGCTGAGAAAGCCCGCTATTATGTCAAAGTCCCTGCCTTCTCCTTCTCCAAGCTTCACGGTATGGACGCCTATCTCTCCCCGGAAATGAAGTCTACGGGCGAGGCCATCGGCTACGACAGAAAGCTTCACCGCGCAGTTTACAAGGCCATGATTGCCTCCGGTATGACGCTGCGCAACTATGGAACCATCCTGGTCAGCGTCGCCGACGAGGACAAAATAGAGACCATCCCCCTCGTTCGCCGTTTCTATGACATGGGCTTCAATATCGAGGCGACCACGCTGACCGCCGAGTATCTGCGGGAAGCCGGGATCCGCACGAGGGTCCTTCATAAGCCCAGCGAGCACAGTGAGGAAATGCTGGATTCCATCCGCGCGGGATATGTCAGTTATGTCATCAACACGCGTGCGGTCCTCTCGGGCGTGCACTATGGCGACGGCGTCGCGCTCCGCAGCATTGCCGCACAAAACAACGTTGTCATGCTCACTTCGCTGGACACAGTGCGCATGCTCCTGGATGTGCTGGAAGAAGTGACCATGGGCATCTCGACGATCGATGCGGAATGAGCCCCTTTGACCTCTCGGGGCGATTGGATCCCATTTGACCTCTGGGGGCGATTGCGCCTGGGATCGATCGTGCCCAAAAATCACCAATTTTCCTGCTTCAGCCGGACAATTATGTGCTATTTTTTCGTTGATTATTGCTCGTTTTACTGATAATCTCTTTCCAACAGATTCCGTGACTGGTTTTGAATAGAAAGGATCTTGTTCTCATGAGAAACTATATCTTTGTATCGCCTCATTTTCCGGTAAACTACCGCAATTTCTGCATGAAACTGCACGAAAACGGCGTCAATGTCCTTGGAATCGGGGACGCGCCTTACGATTCCCTCGACTTTATGCTGCAGGGCGCGCTGACAGAGTACTATCGCGTAAACAACATGGAAAGCTACGATGAAATGTACCGTGCTGTGGCCTTCTTCTGCTTTAAATACGGAAAGATCGACGGTCTTGAGAGCAACAATGAGTACTGGCTGGAACAGGATGCACGCCTTCGTGAGGACTTCAATATTCCGGGAATGAGACCGAAAACAATCTCTGTGATCAGGCACAAGTCCGAAATGAAAAAGTACTATGCGCAGGCCGGCGTTCCTACTGCCCGCTATCATCTGGTGACAGATCTCGCGGAGAGTCAGGCTTTCATCGATCAGGTCGGCTATCCCGTGATCGTAAAGCCAGACAATGGTGTCGGCGCTGTAAACACCTACAAGATCAGCAGCGATGATGAGTTGAAAAGCTTTCATGCACACGACTTCGGCGATATACAGTTCATCATGGAAGAATTCGTCCCCGGCGACGTGTATTCCTACGACGCGATCATCGACAGCTCCGGCCAGCCTCTTCTGGAGACAGGAAATCATACGCCCGGATCGATCATGGAGACCGTCCTCAACAAGGAAAGCTGTGTCTTTTACATCGAAAAGAAGATCAAAGATGACTTGCGCGACGCCGGCCGCAGGTGCGTAGCCGCTTTCGGAGTCAGGAGCCGTTTTATTCACTTCGAATTCTTCCGCCTGTCCGAGGACCATGTCCACTTGGGCAAAAAAGGAACCGTCGTCGGCTTGGAAGTGAACCTTCGTCCTTCCGGCGGTTTCACACCGGACATGATCAATTATGCCAACAGCACTGATGTCTACAAAGACTGGGCGGATATGGTATGTTTTGACCACCTGACCCCCAAAACATATAACGAAAAGTTTTATTGTGTATCCGTAGGCCTGAGAGACAGCCGCCACTATGTCCATACACAGGAAGAGGTCCTGCAGAAATACGCGGACAAGATCGTCCTCCGCCAGCGCCTCCCGGAAGTTCTGGCCAACGGAATGGGCGACAACCTCTATCTCGCGCGCTTTGCAACAGAAGAAGAAATGAATTCCTTCATCCACTTCCTTGCGCAGGAGAAGGAATGAAGTCCAAGCTGTCTTTCTCTCAGCGATATAGTTATCTGCTACACTCCACTCACAAGGAGGTACCCACTTGCATCTTTGCACACTTCTGGCAGTCGCTGCCGCCAAAGCTGCTCTCAAAGCCTGTCATCTGACAGGCCGCCCCGGATCTTCTCTTCCGGGCAGGGCTGCCCTGAAAATCGACCCGCATATCATCGCGCCTCTTGCCGCGCAGGTCCGCCGTGGGATCATCGTCACCTGCGGCACCAACGGCAAGACGACCACCAACAATCTCCTGTGCTCCGCCCTCGAAGCACAGGGGTTTTGCGTTGTCTCCAACCGGCTCGGCGCCAACATGATGGAAGGCGTCGCCGCTGCCCTTTCCACTGCGGCAGATCCGCTCGGTCATCTGAATGCTGACTACGCGTGTTTGGAAATCGATGAGGCCTCCTCTGCCCATGTCCTGCATTTCCTGCAGCCCGACTATATGATCCTCACTAATCTCTTCCGCGACCAGCTTGACCGCTACGGCGAGATCGATCTCACAATGAAGGCTCTCGAAAAGGCGATCCGCCTTGCCCCGAACATGACGCTGGTCATCAACGGCGACGACCCTCTCACAGCCTATCTGTCAAAAAAGAGCGGCCACCGCATTGTCAGCTTCGGCGTTAGCGAAAGAGTGGGCGAAAATGCACAAGAACGTGTACCTGAAAAGAGGTCTTCAGAAAATGACAGTCAGGCAGAATCTTCAGAAAATGACAGCCTGACCGGATCGTCAGGCGAAGTCCGGGAAGGCCGTTTCTGTGAGAACTGCGGCGCGCCTCTGCAATATGATTTCTATCATTTCAGCCAGCTCGGCATCTACCGCTGCCCTTCCTGCGGTTTTCAAAGACCTTCTATCAACTATGATGCTTATGGCGTCAGGCTGTCGCCGGAGCTGTCTTTTGACATAAAGGAATCCGGGGCTGCTCCTCCAGATTCGTTCAACGACCGGGACTTCTACTCTGCTCCTGAAGGTTCGTCCGACGCTCGGGGCTTCAGCTCTGCTTCTGCCAGGATTTCTGCACCGCTGACCGGATTCTACAATGTCTACAACATTCTTGCTGTGTATAGTGTTCTGCGGGAAATGAATCTGCCTGTCGATACATTGGAAAAGGTCCTCCACGACTTCAAGCCGCAGTTCGGCCGAGGTGAAGTATTTCATGTCGGAGAACAGGCTCATCAGAAAGTGCTGCTGAATCTGGCAAAGAATCCTGCCGGTTTCAACCAGAATATATCAGCCATGCTCCAGGACCGCTCTCCCAAGGACCTGATCATTGTGATCAACGATAATGCACAGGACGGGCGGGATGTATCCTGGCTGTGGGATGTGGATTTTGACAGATTGGCAGATGATACGATCCGCTCCATCACGGTGAGCGGATTGCGGGCGCTCGACATGCAGCTGCGGCTCAAATATGTGGAGATCGCGTCAGATGTGGCGCCAACTGTAGAGGCAGCGATCGACCGCTATCTTGCGGCCGGATGTGACAACTTATATGTGCTCGTCAATTACACGGCTCTATATGAGGCGCACAAGTATCTGGAGGGGATTCAGAAATGAGTAATGACGTTGGCAAGGAAATGCATAGCGGTAATCATATGCTGAATGGTCCGATTAAGAAGCCTCATTCCGGTGATTACAAGCTTAATATCGTACACCTCTATCCCGACCTTCTGAATCTCTACGGAGACAGGGGCAATATTCAATGCCTTCGCATGCGCTGCAAGTGGCGCGGGATCGACGCGCAGGTCACGGAATGCAATCTGGAGGACCATCTTTCTCTGGCTTCTGCAGATATTGTTCTTCTGGGCGGCGGCTCTGACCGGGAACAGCAGATTGTCTGCACTCGTCTGCAGCAGGTTCGTCCGGAACTGCGCGATTATGTGGAGGACGGCGGAACTCTGATCGCAATTTGCGGCGGCTATCAGCTGCTCGGCCACTATTATGACACTCCGGAAGGACGGATGAAGGGGCTCTCACTGGTCGATCTCTATACAGAACAGGGCTCGCCCCGGCTGATCTCCAACATTGTCCTTAGAAATGATTCGCTGCCGGAGTCTCTTCCCTATGAAATCGTCGGATTTGAAAATCACGGTGGAAGGACTTACATCGGCAACAATATGCCCTTCGGCAAAGTTCTGTATGGTCACGGCAACAATGGAAAGGACGCCTGTGAAGGCGTCCTCTACCGCAACGTAATTGGCACTTATCTTCATGGGCCGCTCCTGCCCAAGAACCCACATGTCTGTGACCTTCTTCTGCAGAGAGCTCTGGACAGGAAATATGGCGTCTCTCTGGCATCGTTTCCCGCTCTGGATGATTCCCTTGAGATGGCTGCTAACCGGGCTGTTGTCACTCGATTTCACTCCCCGCTCGCCCCATAGTTGGACAGCACTCTGGCCGACGGATCGTTCACGTTGCAGCCCTCCCACTCCCGGTTGGGCATCCAGAAATCAGCCACCATCGCGGCCTGTCCGGGATAATACTTCTCAAAGATTTCCCGATATAACAGCGATTCCTTCGTAAAGGGCTGCGCATGGTCATACGCAAGTCTGCGCTCCTCAAACACCTCATCCGAGTACAGCCCCTCCGCATATTCGATCAGGTCATTGACAAGCGAGTGCCCGACCGCGTCAGAGAACGCCGCCTTCTCACGCATCAGAATCTCCCACGGAATCAGCTTGTCTTCCTCAAACGCTGTGCGAAGAAGATACTTGCCGATTCCATACCGGTTCAGTTTCTTCTCCGGATCGATCTTCATGCAGTAGGAGACAAAATCCAGATCGCCGAAAGGCACTCTCGCCTCCAGCGAGTTCACGCTGATACAACGATCCGCGCGAAGCACATCGTACATATGGATCTCCCGGATCCTCTTCTCCGCCTCCTCCTGAAAAGCCCGGGCATCCGGTGCAAAATCCGTATATTTGTAGCCAAATATCTCGTCCGAGATTTCCCCCGTCATAATGACGCGCACATCTGTATTTTCATGGATCCATTTGCAGACCAGATACATGCCGATCGACGCGCGGATCGTCGTAATGTCGTACGTCCCAAGTGCCGCAATCACCGGCTCCAGCGCCGCGATCACGTCGTCCCGGGAAATGATCACTTCATAGTGCTCACTTCCAATATATTCTGCCACCTTGCGCGCATATTTGAGGTCGATCGCATCCAGATCCATGCCGATGGAGAAAGTCCGCAGCGGCTTATCCATGAGCTTCGCCGAGACGCCGCACACCAGCGACGAATCCAGTCCGCCGGACAGAAGGAATCCGACCGGTGCGTCCGCGTCCAGCCTCTTCTCAATGCCTGCAATCAGCTTGTCGTGAATATTTCGCCTGATCTCCGGCAACTCGTCGTCCAGGTAATACCCGGCGTCCCAGATCCTGCTGTACTCCGCCATCGCAATTCCCTGGTGTTCTAACGGAATGCATTCGATGTCCCAGGGGCCCAAATGCGCGGCACTGATCACCGCATAATGTCCGGGCGGGAACGGCTCGATCCGCTCACAGACTCCCATCAGGTTTTTGGCTTCTGATGCAAATACCGGAATGCCTTTCTCATCCCTGCCAAAATACAGCGGCCTGATCCCGATCGGATCCCTCGCCGCGATATACTCTTGTCTATCTGCATCGTATAGAACCAGGGCAAACTCCGCATCCAGAAAGCGGAACATGTCAATTCCATACTCCTCATAAAGAGGCAGCAAAATCTCACAGTCAGAATCGCTCTTGAAAGAGTAACCTTTTTCGATCAGCCTCTCCTTCATTTTGCGAAACCGATAGAGCTCGCCGTTGCAGACTACGGAATTCCCGTTCAGAGTAAAGGGCTGCATGCCCTCAGGTGTCAGTCCCATGATCGCCAGACGGTTAAATCCCAGAAAACCATTTCCGGTATTCAGGATCCGACTGTCATCCGGTCCTCTCGATATAGTTCTTGAGAGCATCTCTGCCACTCTCTCATAATCTGCCTGTCCGCTGCAGTAAGCTAAAATCGAACACATTTCCTGCCTCCTCTCATTTGTTTAAATCGACCTCTGGGGTATCTTTTCACCTTTGGGGTTGATTCCGCTCTCTGATAATTAAAAAACAGCGCTCCAAGCGCGGACTATTCTGTCCACGCCTGAAGCGCCTTTGCTTCATTTCTAATAGTTATTTTGTCAAGAGACCTCTGGGGTACCTTTGCTACATTCTCCTGATCCGGTCCACCGCCTCGATCGTGCTCTCCCGGCTTCCAAATGCTGTCAGCCGGAAATAGTGCTCCCCGTGAGGGCCAAATCCCGAGCCCGGCGTACCTACAACATTCGCCTGCGTGAGCAGCTGATCAAAAAACTCCCAGCTCGTCATATTACCGGGGGTCCGCAGCCAGATGTACGGTGCGTTGACGCCGCCCGACACCTCATAGCCTGCGGACCGCAGTCCCTCCAGGATATACTTTGCATTGCCCATGTAATAGGCAATCTGATCACGCACCTGCTGCCTGCCCTCATCCGAATAGACTGCTTCGCCGGCCCGCTGGATGATATAGGGAGCTCCGTTATATTTGGTCCCATGGCGCCTCGCCCACAGAGGCCACAATCTTTCGCCGCCCGCCGTCAGATCCAGAGGCATCACCGTATAGCCGAGCCGCAAACCGGTAAAACCGGCTGTCTTGGAGAAAGAGCGGAACTCGATTGCGCAATTCCTCGCGCCATCGCACTCATAAATGCTGTGGGGAACATCCGGCTCCGCAATATAGGCCTCATAGGCCGCATCATAGAGGATGATCGAATCATGCTGATTAGCGTAGTCGACCCACTTCTGCAGCTGTGCCTTGTTCATAACCGCGCCCGTCGGATTGTTGGGGAAGCACAGATAGATCAGATCCGGCACCTCTTCCGGTAGGTCCGGTACATACCCGTTTTCCGCTGTGCAGGGCATATAGATCACATTGTCAAACCGCCCTGTCTGCGCATCGTAATCACCCGTTCTGCCTGCCATTACATTGGAATCCACGTAGACCGGATACACAGGGTCGCACACTGCAATCCTGTTCGATGTGTCAAAAATCTCCTGTATATTGCCGCAGTCGCACTTCGCGCCGTCCGAAATGAAGATCTCCTCCGCTGAAATCTTGCATCCTCTGGCCTTGTAGTCCTCGCGTGCGATCACATCCCGCAGAAACTCGTAACCCAGATCAGGAGCATATCCGCGGAAACTCTCAGCGTGCCCCATCTCATCAACTGCTCCATGCAATGCTTCAATAACTGCTGGCGCTATGGGCTGCGTCACATCCCCGATTCCCAGACGGATGATCTTCGCCTCCGGATTTGCTTTAGAGAATTCCCGCACTCTTCTTCCGATTTCCGAGAACAGATAGCTTCCCGGCAGCTTTAAATAGTTATAATTGATCTTTGCCAAAATATGCTCCTTTCGCGAGGATCGTCCACGCATGGTTGTTTATATATGCGATGAAGGCGCACCAAGTATGGATCCTTCGATCCATACCTGAAGCGCCTTTGCCTCATTAGTCATATGTCGTTCATTCCAGAACTTTCTTTTGTTTATACTACTTCTGCCACCACCGAAAATCAAGAGCTTTCTGACGATCCGAAGATTTCAGAACTATCTGATGCTCAGAAGCTGTCAGATACCATAATTGTTTCTCGACTATTATAAGATATTATAGTTATAGAGAAAACACGTGAGGTGACATGCAATATGATTTACACAAATGATTACGAATCCCCTTTGGGGAACATTTTGCTTGCCGGTGATGAACAGGGATTAACGGGCCTCTGGTTTACGGAAGGCGGCAGATATACTGGACTCGGTCTGAAAAAAGAGGCCAGCCGATGCGAAATGGACTATTTTGACCAGACGAAAGAATGGCTGGATATTTATTTTTCAGGCCGCGATCCGGGCTTTTTCCCTCGCATCCATCTGGTGGGCTCCGATTTCCGCAATCGTGTCGGAGAGATTATGTGCGGGATTCCTTATGGAAAGACAGTTACATACGGTTGGATTGCCGACAAACTGGCAAAAGAGCGCGGACTGGAAAGGATGTCCGCACAGGCAGTTGGCGGCGCGGTCGGCCATAATCCGATCTGCATCATCGTACCGTGCCTCCGGGTAGTCGGAGCGAACGGGAACCTGACCGGATATGGCGGAGGGATCCTGCGAAAGAAAGCCCTCCTTGAGCTGGAGGGCAATGATATGAGACAATTTACAATTCCGACTAAGGGAACTGCACTGTAAAACTATGCTTCTCCTTCACCACCCCGCCAATGCCTTTTTAAGCCTCCTGTCAATGTCGATCCGGGTTTCCCGGCATTCCTTTTTGTGCTCTTTTCCCGCTTTGAACATGAAAGAGACCAGCAGCCCGGAACCCACCGGCAGCATCATCCTGAGCATGGATTCAGGAAAGGCGAAGTGCGTTCCGTGTTCATAGAGCCAGCTTTCAAAGGTGCTGTCGTGGGACAGCCTTCTGAGCCGCTCCTCCATCCTGCGAATGTATTTGCAGGTGTCCCACAGCACGTCATCCTCCGCACCGATAAAGATGATCTTCCCGTGGATGTTCTCCACCTTGATCCGTTCTTCCTCCTGAATGGGATGCCTCTTCTCGGATTCGTCAAACATTTTCCGCGAAGCGATCTTGTCGCCGCCTGCCTTGGATTCCTCCTGAATCTTTTTCCAGTATTCCGGATGGCGATAGGCGTAAGGCAGATAAGGCAGCGGTCTGCCCTGCCAGGTTACGGTGGATTCATTGTCTCCGGGTCTCTCCGTCATGCCGTCCTTGCCGTCCCGATAGAAGCCTTCCATCACAAAGTCCGGCGGCGAGATCGCGATCGTCAGGGACAGCTCCGGATAATAGGAAGCTGCCAGCAGCGCCATCATTCCGGTGGTGGACGCACCTATAACGCCGATCTTTTCGCACCCCTGTGCTTTCATATAAGCGATCGCTTTACCAAACCTCTCCAGCGGATAATTATGGTGGCCGTAATCCTTTTTATCAGCACTCATTGCCATCACATGAAAACCCTGTTCATGCAGCCATTTCGCTCCGGTCCTGGCCATGTAATCTTCCGAGCTGTCACCGAGCATGATGATAAGCCCTCTGCTGCTCTTTGCGGGAGCCGGATACCACGCTCCGTTAAATCCGTCAGAGCTTACTCTGAATACTCTCTTTTTCATAAAGAATCTCCATCATTTGGTTCCAGTCAGCAAAGCCGATCCTGAAAGTCCCATCCATCCTGCTTCGCTCTTCCGGATCCATTTTCCGTTCGTTGTATCGATCAGATCGACCTTTTCATATCCCAATTCTTTCAGCTTTTTAATGAAAGCCTGCATATCTCCGTATTTTGACTCAGAGAAGATATCGTGAATAGCAAAGGTTCCGCCCTTTTTCAGGGTTCGCAGTGTCTCAAGCAGGATCGCCTGACGGTCTTTTGACGGAATGTTGTGGTAGACGTAATTGCTGGCCACTGTGTCGAAGGTCTCGTCCGGGAAATCCAGGTGCGTGGCGTCTCCCTGGCGGAAGCTGACATTCTCTACGCCTTCAGCCTTTGCATTATTCTCGCAGAGGGGCTTGTTGAAGGAGGCGTACTCCTTGCCCCAGCGGTCAACGCCGATCACCTCTGCCTTGGGATTTCGCTTTGCGATCGCGATCGCCAATGCTCCGCTTCCGCAGCCAAAGCTCCCGCAGTACCTCCGACAAAGGAAGCTACCATTCCTTTGCGGCAGCCACTTTTTCCAAAAACGCCTCTCTTTCATAGGATGTCCATCTCCAACAAAATCGGCGTGTGGTCCTGTCTGGGCCCTGAGTCGATCATCTCCGACCGCTTCACCTGCTCCTTGATGCGGTCGCTGACCAGGAAGTAGTCAATTCTCCATCCCGAATTATTGGTCTTGCTGGTCCGGATCCTCTGTGCCCACCAAGAGTAGACGTCCTTCACATCTCCGTGCACATATCGGAACGTATCGACGAATCCTTTCGCCAGCAGATTGGTGAATCCTTCTCTCTCCTCATCTGTGAAGCCCGCAGACATGTGGTTGGACTCGGGATGGGCCAGATCGATCTCTTTGTGAGCCACGTTGAAGTCACCGCAGGCGATCACAGGCTTTTTCTGATCCAGCTGCGCCAGGTACTCCGCATAGCATTTGTCCCATTCCTGACGCTCGCCCAGCCTCTTGAGTCCGTCGCCAGCATTGGGCGTGTATACGTTGGCAAAGTAGAAACTGCCGCAGTCCAGCACAAGGAGCCTCCCCTCGTCATCCATGGTGCTCGGTGCGCCGATTTTGGGTGCAATCTTCTCTGCCTGCATCCCCTCTTTGTAGAGGATCATGGTACCCGCATATCCCTTTCTGGCCGGCGGCTCAGAGCTGATCCACTCGACATGGTAGCCCGGAAACAGGGTTTCCAGTGCCTCTGTATGCTTTTTTGCCGGTCCCGTTACAGGCAGTTTGGTCTCCTGTATAGCTATGATATCCGCATCTTCACCGGCCAGTGTATGCAGAACATCTCTGGACAACTGTGCTCTAGGGGAGTCTGATGTCAAGGCGGCGTTTAGTGAATCTATATTCCAAGATATGAATTTGAGCATGTATTTCTCCTTAGTGAATTACTCTTTGCCTTCGCCCTTGTTATTTCCTTCCGGTATTCATGAGCCACGCAAATGCTCATTCTACTCTCACGAAGACTGCGTCCGTGCTGTTTTTGGAATCCTGCCAACGAAGCTTGTCGCCCTCTTTCATCAGAGCGCCGCTGGTAATTTCCTCACTGGAAATTGTTTCCTTGTCCTCGTCATCCCAAGTGTGGACACAGTATTCGCCGTTATCATAGGTCAGCATTCCGGCGGTCTCATCATACGTGCCGCTGATTTCCCAGGTAGCGGCTTCTTTGGCGCCTGCCCCCCAATGGATCAGAATGTGATACGTTCCGGTCTCGGCTTTTTCGATATCCATTGTCGCGCGCTGGCTGACTTCGTCCTGCCAGCTGCCAGTCAGATCCATCTCGCCTGTAAACTCGTCCAGGATTTCTTCCTGCTTGCCGATCGTTTCGCTGACCGCCTCCTCCGCGTTTTCCACTGTTTTCGCTGCTTCCTCCTGCTTTTTACCGCAGGCTGTAAAGGCCAGCACGCTCATTATAAGCAGTCCCATAATCAGCCATTGTTTTTTCATGTTTTCTTCCTCCATATTGATGCGATTTGTGCGGCTTCTCAAAATGCCAACCATGTTGTTAGCATATTATTCTATCACTGTTTTGACTTGTCAGCATATTTTTCTGCTGTCTCAGATCTCCAGCCCCGTTTTCTCTTTGATGAGCTTTTTGGTCCTTTCATCCGTGCGGAGCGGACTCTGCGAAGGACCGTCGGTAAAGAGCATCAGGAATTCACCCTCTTTGCTAAAAGGCTCCCACCTGGGCAGGTCAATGCCAATCAGTGCTATTAATATATCATTCTCTGTTACATTCTTCTATCACTTTAGTGTGATAAATGTCCGACTGTAGGAAAACGATATTTCGTAAAAAACCTGCCTTGCAGTTTACTGCGCGGCAGGTCTTTTTCACTGTATTGTTGCTGAGAGAGCCGTTTCGCCTCCCGGTCTTCTCACCGGTTCACGATCACTCTCGCCTCATAGGGCTTCAATGTACTATCTGTCACATCCTCCACTGCATAATTGCAGATCAGGATGTCTCCCTTTGCCGAATACGCGTTAGGTACCTCAGTTCCGCGAAGGTTACAGTACACGGTCAGTTTCTCATCGCCCAGCGTGCGCTCGTACGCGATCACGTCGTCTGTGCCGGTCTCCAGGAAATGAATATCGCCATCGGCGATGATCTCGTGGTCCTTGCGCAGCTGCACGAGCTTTTTGTAGTAGGCGAGAATGGAATCCTCATCCTTCTCTTCGGTTTCCACATTGATATAGCTGTGGTTGGCCGGAATGCTGAGCCAGGGCTCGCCAGTCGTAAAGCCTGCGAATTCACTCGCATCCCACTGCATGGGGGTCCGTCCGTTGTCTCTGGAGCGCTCGCCGATGATGTGCAGTGCCTCTTCCGCTGACTTTCCTTCCGCGCACAGAATGTCATAATAGTTGGTGCTTTCTACGTCTCTGTACTGGTCAATGGAAGTGTAACCCGCATTGGTCATGCCAATCTCTTCGCCCTGATAGATGTAGGGCGTGCCACGCATCATGTGGATCAGCGTCGCCAGCATCTTAGCGGACTCTTTCCAGTATTTCCTGTCGTCGCCAAATCGAGATACCGCGCGGGGCTGGTCATGGTTGCACCAGAACAGCGCGTTCCAGGCGCCGCCCGCCTGCATGCCTTCCTGCCACTTGCACAGAAGATCCCGCAAAGCCTTGAAGTCGGGGTCCATGAGCGCCCACTTCTCGCCGCCCTTATAGTCCACTTTGAGGTGGTGGAAAGAGAACACCATCTTGAGCTCTTTCTCTGCCGGGTTGGCATAGCGCAGGCAGTTGTCCAGGGATGTGGACGACATCTCTCCTACTGTCATCATGTCTGCAATGCCGGTATCCTGAACAAGTTCCTTTAAGTGCTGATGAATCCTCGGACCGTCCGTATAGAATCTTCTTCCGTCTCCGACAAAGTCGTCTTCCAGCACGTCCGGCTTGGAGATCAGGTTGACCACGTCGAAGCGGAAGCCTCTGACGCCTTTCTCTTTCCAGAAGCGGATGACATTCTTCAGTTCCTCTCTCACCTGCGGGTTTTCCCAGTTGAGGTCTGCCTGGGAGACGTCAAACAGGTGCAGGTAATATTTTGACAACGAGGGAACGTATTCCCATGCGTTGCCGCCAAATTTGGAAACCCAGTTGGTGGGGGCGTGTCCGTCTACGGGATCCCTGAAGATATAGTAGTCCATATACTTGGGATCACCGGCGAGGGCCTTCTGAAACCACTCGTGCTCCGTGGAAGTGTGGTTGAAGACCATGTCAAACATAAGTCCGATGCCGCGCTCGTCCGCCTCGCGGATCAGGGCTTCCGCATCCTCCATGGTTCCGAACATGGGATTGATGGAATAATAATCCGCCACATCATAGCCGTTGTCATTCATCGGCGATTTGAAAAAAGGCGTGATCCAGATATAGTCGATTCCCAGGGACTTCAGATAGTCCAGACGGGAACGGATTCCGTTCAGATCTCCAATTCCGTCACCGTTCGAATCACAGTATGACTTGATGTATATCTGGTACACTGTGCTGTTTCTGAAACTGCTCATTGTTACCTCCTTGTCGAAGCGCCCAGCACAGCGACGCGCGTTTGCGGCATCCTGCGCTGAAATATCCTTATGGCAATGCGGGCCTCAGAAAATGCTTGCATAACGACGCTCGCATTTTGGGAAGCCCGCCTGTTTGATCTTATCCGATCGATCCGATCGTTGTGGCGCCGGCCTTTACGTCGATGCCATTCTTAAATGCGAGGTTTTCATAGCCATTGTCATCTGTGATGACCATCATGGTGACCAGAGGGTGACCCGCTGCTTTGATCTTATCAACATCAAATTCGATCAGTGCCTGACCCTTCTTTACTTTCTCATTTTCCTTCACAAGGCACTTGAATCCGTCGCCGTGCATGCCGACTGTATCCAGACCAATATGAAGAAGGATTTCTGCGCCGTTCATAAGACGAAGGCCGATTGCGTGGTTAGAATCAGGCATTGTGATGGATACCATTGCATCTGCAGGTGCCACCAGCACATTGTCTACGGGGTCGATGGCGATTCCTTCGCCGAGTGCCTTGGAGGCAAAAACCTGATCCGGAACATCCTCGATGGCAACAGTCTTGCCTGTGAGGAATGCGGAGAATGCTACAGGCTCACGGTTTGCAGCAGCTTCTTCTTCCAGAGCAGCTTCTGCTGCGGCAACTTCTGCTTCCTTGTCGATGCCTCTTCTCTTACCAATGATATAGGTCAGAGCGAAAGGAACACCAATCGCGATCGCCATGGCGATTGCAAAACGTCCCCAGAAAGTAGGAATGATGGAAAGGATTCCGGGCAGTCCGCCGACACCGATGGAAGAAGCCATGCAGCCTGTCGCTACGGAGAACATGGCCGCGAGAGCGGAACCTGTCATCGCGCAGACGAAGGGGAACATGTACTTGAGGTTGATACCAAAGATGGCGGGCTCTGTAACACCCAGGTAGCAGCTAATGCAGGAAGGAATGTTGACTTCCTGTTTCTCCGCATCCTTCTTCTGAAGGACGATCATGGCCAGAACCGCGGAACCCTGTGCGATGTTGGAGAGTGCGATCATGGGCCAAAGCATTGTGCCGCCGAAGTCAGCGACCAGCTGCAGGTCAATGGCGTTGGTCATGTGGTGAAGACCTGTGATGACCAGCGGTGCATAAACGAAACCAAACAGTGCTGCGAACAGGATCTTAACGGGGCCGGTGATTCCTGCGTATACAACAGCAGAGATTGCGGAACCGATCTTCCAGCCGATGGGGCCCAGGATGAAGTGCGCCGCCATAACCGAAAGTGTCAGGGAGAAGAACGGAACGAAGATCATAGACACAACAGAAGGAATGATCTTTCTGAAGAACTTCTCGAGATAGACCAGGCAGAAAGCCGCCAGCATTGCGGGGATGACCTGCGCCTGATAACCGATCATGTTGACCTGTGCAAAGCCGAAATTCCACTTCGGAATGTCCGCTGCCGCTGTGCCTGCCACCGCGTATGCGTTCAGGAGCTGTCCGGAGACCAGTGTCATACCAAGGACCAGACCGAGCATTTCTGTTGTGCCCATCTTCTTGGCAACGGACCAGCAGATACCTACCGGGATACCAACGTGGAATACCGCCTCACCGATCAGCCACAGGAAATGATCGACGCCGGCCCAGAACTGGCTCAGTTCTACCAATGTGTGTCCGCCCTGGAAAACATAGAGCGAATCAATACAGTTGCGGAAGCCCAGGATCAAACCGCCGGTGATGATCGCGGGCAGAAGGGGCGTAAAGATCTCTGCCAGAACGGTTGCCAGTCTCTGCAACGGATTCTGGTTCTTCTTGGACGCCTGCTTGACTGCGTCCTTGGAAACGCCGCTGATACCGGAAACTTCCGTGAAATCATTGTAGAAGTCGGAAACTGTGTTTCCGATGATGACCTGAAACTGACCTGACTGCGTGAAGGTTCCCTTTACGACCTTCATGCCCTCGATCTTGCCAATGTCCGCCTTGTCCGGATCATTGAGCACGAAGCGCATACGCGTCATGCAGTGCGCTACGGCGCCGACGTTCTCTTTGCCGCCGACGTACTGGAGCAATTCTTTCGCGTCCTCTGTGTACTTACCCATACTTTCCTCCTCTTTTCTGATAAGTATTCTACCATAGTTCCTATCTACTCGTCTTTTGATGTCTGAACTAACTTGTTTAAACTTGTTAGTTTATATATATCAGATGCCGCAACACTTGTCAACACTTTGTTGCACAAAAATAGCTGCAGCCTGGACCAAATCTCCAAACTGCAGCTTCTGTGCATTTCTATACAATATTTTGTCATCCATTATTGAAACGACGCGCCCCCGGCAGACCATCGTTGTCTGCGGTTGCATCACTTTCTCCTTCTCGCCACCGAGTAGAAGGCGAACATGTCCGGTCTGTGCCTGGACTGGGTATATTCGAACATCTCTCCCGCCGCGTTGTAAGTCTCCGACGTGACCACAGCCATCGCGCCGCAGTCCACAAGATTCAGATACTTCTCATCGATCTCGGTGATCTTCTCCACCGTGAGCGTTCTCCGCGTCGTGACGATGGTATCTCCAACCACGTTTTCCAGATACTCGTAAACCGACTTCTCCGCAATCTCCGCCGTGAGCCCCGGCACGACTCTGGTCAGGAACCAGTTGTTGTCCAGGATCATGGGCACGTCGTCAAAATATCGCACGCGCTGTATATAGTACACTTCCTCTCCGATCGGGAACCCGGTCTTGCGGGACAGATATTCATCCACCTTAAAGGTCGTGAAGTGGATCACCTTGGTGTGATATTCGCGGTTATTCCTGGCCGCCGCCTCTTTCATACTCTCAATCACATCAAATGAGAATACATTTGCCTCTGATTTGCGATAGATCACGATGACACCCTTGCCGTGAATGCTCTGCACATAGCTCTCATCCGCCAGTCTCGCGATCGCCCGCCGCACAGTGTTGCGGGACACGCCGTAACGCGCCGTCAGTATATTCTCCGAGGGCAGGATCGACTGCGGGGCATAGAGCCCTTCTTCGATCTTTTCTTTCAAGTCATTGTATATAGCTGTGTATTTTTCAGCAGGCATTCTGAAATCCTCGTTCCTGTAGTTTTAGCAGCGCTGTCATAGATCTTGCATACTACACTCTATTATCAGACTTTTTGGAAATCAGCGCAACATCGATTTCACATACCTAACAGCCCCATTACATGCCTAACAGTTCCACAAACGCATTTCCGCATTCAGAGGTCTTCGCCGAGCCTCCCTGATCCGGCGTCAGCTTATCTCTGTGCTCCGTCAGCATCACTTCCATTGTGTCCAGAATCTTCCTGCCAAGGTCCTCGTGGCCGAAGAAATCCAGCAGCTGCGAAGCGGACCAGATCGCCGCCAGAGGATTGGCAATCTGCTGCCCTGCGATATCAGGTGCCGAGCCGTGAATGGGCTCAAACATAGACGGGAACTTTCTCTCTGGATTGAGGTTGGCACCTGCTGCCAGCCCCATGCCGCCTGCGATGGCAGCGCCGAGATCCGTCAGGATATCGCCGAACAAGTTGGAAGTTACCACGATTTGGAACCGTGAAGGGTCTTTGACCATGAACATAGACGCCGCATCCACAAGAAGTGAATATGTCTTGACGTCCGGATACTCCTTTCCGACCTCCTTGAAAATGCTGTCCCAAAAGACCATGGAATAATTGAGGGCATTGGCCTTGCTGACACTGGTGAGCGTCTTGTGCTCTTTCCGCGCCAGCTCATAAGCATATCTGATCACGCGTTCCGTACCCTTTCGTGAGAAGACGCTGTCCTGAATGACCACTTCATTGGGCTGCCCCTTGTAGAGCCATGCGCCCTGCCCGGAGTACTCGCCTTCCGTGTTCTCGCGGATGAAGGTCATGTTGATTTCCTCTTCCTTCACACCCCTCAGCGGGCACTGTGCCCCTTTCAGGAGCTTGACCGGTCGTAAGTTGATATACTGGTCAAAATCATGACGGATTCGAATGAGCAGATCCCGCAGAGAGATGTTGTCCGGAACGCCGGGATAGCCCACCGCGCCGAGAAGGATTGCATCATATTTTGACAGAGTTTCAATTCCATCCTCCGGCATCATCTGCCCAGTCTTTAAGTAATACTCACATCCCCAGGGATAATCTGTGAAGGCAAACCGAAAGCTTCCGTCAATAGAAGCCGCCGCATCCAACACCTTTTTGCATTCTGCCATGACCTCCGGTCCGATTCCGTCTCCTGCTACGACTGCGATCCGATATTCCTTCATAGTTGCCTCCTTCTGCATCACTTTGCGTTTACGAAAATGAGGAGAGCATCGCTCCGAAGTCTGCAATATTTTGGCAACGACTCGCAATACTCTCCTCTATACTATCTTACTTAATAAATCCAACCTGCTTGCTGATCAGTTCAACCTGCTCGTCTTTCTTACGATTATACTCCACTTTCTTCTCTTCGAAATAATTTCTTCCGTAGGAATCAATGGAAACGATCAGAGGACCAAATTCCTTTACGTGGCTGTGCCACAGGGTCTCAGGCATTCCGAGGTCCTTCCACTGTGCCTCGACGATCTCTTCTACTTCGGTTGCTGCCACAACGGCGTTGCCTGCAGGGAATACGCAATGGATGGCGCCGAAGTCTTTGCAGGCGCGCTCTGTGTTCTCTTTCATGCCGCCCTTTCCAAGAATCACGCGGACGCCGGTGATCTTGACGAATTCATATTCGAACTTCTCCATGCGCATGGAGGTTGTGGGTCCTACGGAAACCATCTCATACTTGTCGTCTCCCAGAGGACGAATGATCGGGCCTGCGTGCAGGATTGCTGCGTCCCTGACGTCTACAGGAATCTCGCGTCCCTCTTCTACAACACGGCGGTGTGCCACGTCACGGCAGGTGGTGAGATCACCTGTCAGGTAAATGATGTCGCCGATATGGATATCTTTGAGGTCCTCCGCGGAGATGGGGGTGACCAGGATCTTCTTGCCGTCTCTGAATTCTACTGCCATTTTTGTACTCTCCTTCCTGAGTATCTGTTTGTGTCCTTCCTATTAGGACTTTCCGGATCTATCTAACTTCAAGTCTGTGTTTGACTGAGCGCTGCATTGCCTTCATGACATATCTGTATTTCACTGAGCGCCGCATCGCTTTTTTGACAATTATTTCTCTTTGTACTCAAATCCTGTGTGCGTATCCACTGTGAAGTTAAGGTCCTTGTCAAAAACGATATGGCCTCTTCTGTGGCTCCAGCAGCCGACGTTGACTGCTACGCCGATTGCAGAAGGGTGACGGGCTGTGTTCTCAATATTGACGCCCATGACGGAGTAGTTGCCTCCCATGCCCTGGGGTCCAAGGCCGATCGCGTTGATGCCGTCCTCAAGAAGCTTCTCCATCTTGGCCGCATTGGCGTTGTCGTTGTGGGATCCGATGGGACGCATCAGCGCCTTCTTGGAGTTGAGAGCTGCCGTCTCTACGGAAGTACCGACGCCGACACCGACCAACAGAGGCGGACAGGCGTTCAGTCCATAGGTAGTCATTCTGTCGAGAACGAACTTTGTGACGCCTTCATAGCCTTCACCGGGCATCAGAACGGTTGCGTTGCCGGGAAGTGTGCAGCCGCCGCCTGCCATGTAGGTGTAAATCTCGCACTTGTCGGAGTGAGGAACGATGTCCCACCATACGGTAGGGGTGCCCTTGCCGACGTTCTTGCCTGTGTTGTACTCGTCAAAAGTCTGCACAGAGTTGTGGCGAAGAGGCGTATCAACGGTTGCCTGCATGACAGCTTCCTTGAGAAGAACTTCCAGATCATCGATATAAGGGAACTGCGTGCCACACTTTACCCAGAACTGCAGAACGCCTGTGTCCTGGCAGGAAGGGCGGTTCAGCTTAACTGCCAGCTCCTGGTTGCGGAACATGGTCTCGTAGATGACCTTTGCCATGGGGGAAGTTTCCTTCTCGCTCAGCTCCTGAAGTTTGGCGATGACATCGTCGGGGAGCTTGATGCCGGTGAAACCGACAAACTGTGCCATAATGTCCTTAAGTTTCTTTACCTGTGCTTCGTGTGACATGGAAATCTCCTTTCATGAATAAGCTGTATATTGCTTTTGTGTTTTTTATTAGCGGCTGTCCTGCATCTTTATGCGTTTGACAGTCCTTTCACGGCTTCCCTGTATTCGGCTGCAGGAAGCCGGGGTTCTCTATTGGGACAATCCGCGCATCAGCCCGGGTAGAAGGGGAATGCGATCGGAAGAATGATCATACTCACGACGGTTGCGATGACGATCAGCGGCAGACCAGCCTTCACATAGTCGATAAACTTGTAATTGCCGGCGCCCACAACCATGGTGTTGGCAGGCATGCCGATCGGTGTTGCATATGCGCAGGAGCCGCCGATGACGCAGGCCATCAGGACTGCTCTGGGGTCAGCACCCATGCCCTGTGCAATGGAGAGGCAGATGGGAGCCATCAGAGCGGTTGTTGCTGTGTTGGACATGAAGTTGGTCATGACACAGCAGAGAATGAATACTACAAATGTGAAGATCAGCGGGGAAGGATTGGATCCCAGTGCGCCGATTACCTTACCTGCGATCATCTCGCCAGCACCGGTATTCTGCAGTGCGGATGCCAGGGAAAGTGTGCCACCGAAAAGGAAGATCGTCTTGAGGTCGATGGACTTAAGTGCTTCTTTCTCGGAAATGACACCCGTGAGGATCAAGAGGATCGCACCGACGCAGCCGGAGACACAGAGCTTGATGCCGATCTGATCTTCGAAGATCATGGCAGCCAGTGTTGCGATCAGGATGACCAGGGAAAGAGTCTTCTTCCACTGCGGTACCTTGGAGAAATCTTTCTGCTCGTCGAATACGGAAGTTCCATCGTCTGTCGTGTCGTGATTGGGAAGAAGTTTGAAACCGATGGTCGCATAGAAGATAATGCCGCAGATCAGGATCGGAAGTCCTACGATCGCATATTCGAAGAAGCCGAATTTGAGTCCGAGAGGCTCAAGGGTTGACTGTGCGATCATGTTGCCGGGCGCGCCGATCAGGGAGAGGTTACCGCCCATGGCTGCCGCAAATACAAGGGGCATCAGGAGTCTGGAGCGCTTGAATCCGGACTTGGCTGCGATTCCGATCACGACCGGGATCAGAACTGCTGCCGTTCCCGTGTTGGAGAGAACGCCGCTCATGAGTCCGACGATCACCATGATCGCTACGATGAGGCTGCGCTCTGTTTTGGCAAACTTGGTGACGATGCCGCCGATCTCATTGGCCATGCCCGTCTCGAAGAAGGCGCCGCCGACGATGAACATGGCTACGAACAGAATAACGTTGGAATCGATGAATCCTGCGAAGGCGGTCTTGACATCAAGGACGCCGGTGACACAGAGGCCGACGCAGACAATCATGGATGTGAGGCCGAGCGGGATCTTTTCCGTGACGAACATAACAATGGCAAAAGCCAGAAGAATCAATGTAATTGTGGCTGGACTCATTTCTTTTCCCTCCTAAATACAGGTTTTGCTGTTTCCTAAAGATTGATAATCCGGCCGGGATTTCTTTGTTCTGACTTTATTGTATATGGGGTATAGTGATAAGTAAATTTGTGTGTATTTAGAATAGTATAGGTAAAATTTATACTGTCAGCCGTGTTTGTGCACTTTGCTCATTGCGGTTGGTTGGCAAAGTAAATCCCGGGGAAATGCTGCCATCTCCCCGGGATCCATCATCTGATCAGCGGTTGCTTCTTGATATACTCTATGAATTTATTGGTGCGTTCCGGCACGAAGATCCCTTTCTTCCAGATCACGCCGAACTTACTGGTGATCTCGGGAGTGATCGGAATCTGCACAAAGTCTCTGGGGTTGGCTGGCAAAACGGAATATAAGAGTGCACCGCAGCTGCCGCTTCGCAGGAAGTTGAGAATGGTGTATAGCTGGCTGGTGTAGGCGATCACGTTGGGCTCAAGCCCCATGGCTCTGTAGCGGGCGGTCACTGTCTCATTCTGCACCGAGTCGGTGTTGAAGAGAATGAGTTTCTCATCCCTGAGCATGTCGAAGGCCACTTCTTTTTCCCCCGCATACTTGTGGTTTCTTCCCACACAATACACATACTTGTCTTCCATCAGGACATGGGCGTTAAACTGGTCAATATTATAGAAATCCATGTTGACCAGCGCGCAGTCCAGCTTCTCCTCCTGGACCAGGTTGCAAGCTTTAACAGAACCGTATTCAAAGAGTTGCACCGTCAGTCCTGTCTTCTCCTGAAACTCGTCAGTGAGTCTTGGGAAAAACACGGTGCTGACCAGAGGCGGAATTCCGATTCGGATCGGCGTCTCCTTCGCGCCCAGAGAAGAAAATTCTGTCACTATCGACCGCGTCTCTTTTAAGAGTGCCTCTGCTCTCTGATAGAAAGCTTCCCCTTCCTTGGTCAAAGAGATCCTGTTCTTCTCATGATGAAACAGGCGGAGCTTTAATTCGTTTTCCAACTCACGGATGGCGACCGATATCGTAGGCTGGGTCACATATAATTCCTCTGCCGCGCGGGTTATGCTGTGGTAGCGGCAGACAGCGCAGAAATATTCTAATTGGTTGAGTTTCATGACTGCCCCTTACAGCACTTTTGATATACTCTATCGAAACCAGGTTTATGATTCTATTATAGTCATATTTGTCGTGCAGCCAACGTCTAATCTAAAGTCTGATTTCAGATTAGTCGCAATCAGTTTTTCCTTGATCAATGTCAAGCACCGCATCCGATCACTTCTCCACAAACATCGTAAACTTCTCCCAGGGGATATTCACTTCCGCTCCCTGATTGATGATCTCATCCACGTGCATCAGAAGCGGATAATCATCCAGGCTGACCACGCCTCTGGCCGCCAGCTTCTTAACTGCCCGCGCTGTTCTGGTCGCGATCACGATGGACTCAAGCGTAACGCCCTTCAGCTCTTCCATAGCCTGTTCAAAAGTCAGACCTCTGCCGAGCAGTGTACCGATCTTGCGGGTGCGTCCTCCGAATACCGTGACATACAGATCGCCTGCGCCGTGGATAATATTCTCGGGGCCTCCTCCGATCAGTGCGAGAAGCTGCATCATTTCCTTCACGCCCTGACCGAAGAGAGCCGCCTGAGAATTGTAGTGCACGGCGCCGATCTTGCCGTCGCGCTTTTCCGCGAGGCCGACCGAGAGAGATACGCCCAGCGCATACGCATTTTTCATAGCGACTGCGCACTCCACACCGACAACATCGGTGGAGAGACTGATGTGGTAGTAGTCAGTCGCCAGGAGCGCCTTGATCTTTTTCAGCGTCTCCATATCTTTGCCGCAGAATGCGACATGGCTGTCATCATGGTCTGCCAGCTCATAGCTGGTGCAGGGACCGCCGATCGCATTGAAATTAATGTGCTTGCCTTCCGGCTGGCGCTGCTCGAAGATCGTGGGATAAGGAACCAGCGTGCCGTCCTCGAGGTCTACCATGCCCTTGGTAACTGTCAGAAGCGGAACTTCCTCGGGCAGGACCGGAAGGATCTCATCACAGAACCAGTCGAGTCCGAAGCTGCTGACGCCGCCCAGAATCAGGTCTGCTCCTTCCAGAGCTTCCTGCAGCTCCTCGATCTGATAGTATTTGATCCCGTCATGAAGGGTTCTCTTTAATGTAATGTGATAGTTATCTTTCTTAAGTCCGTCAATGATGTCCCTGTCCAGCGGGGATCCTACCAGTCTTACTTCGTGACCGTTTTCAAAAGCCGGGAATGTGATTGCCGAATTCATCTGTCCTGCACATACGAAAGTGATTACGCTCATGGTTTCCTCCTTACATGATGAAATATTAATATTGATATTGCTTTGTGTTCTTTTTTATGTTGGCTGATTTCTTTTTCTGACACAACATTAGCATCTGTATGTTGGCATGTCAAACCTTTAAAACGCCTGTTTTATCGCGTTTTTTATGTCTTTTTAATTAATTTATATGTTTGATTAATTCGGTGATTCGGGGAGATTTTCCTACTCTCCCGCTTTAAAAGCATTATGTTTGGCGGCTTTTCTTGTCCGCACGGTTAATCAATGCTAGAATATTAATAATCAAACAGCCACATTGATTAATAGTTAGACCAAAATCACAGCTAATCAAAATAAATCAAGAAATATTGAGGGGAATTGAAAGATGGGAAAAAGAAACAAAGTCACGACCAGAGATATCGCGGAGTACGCCGGCGTCTCCCAGTCCACCGTCTCCATGATCCTGAGTGAAAAGAAAAACGTCTCCTTCGGGGAGGAGACCGTAGATAAAGTAAAGAAGGCCGCCAAAGCGCTCGGCTACCACAAGCCTGCCAAGAAGAAAAAAGCACCGGACCGGTCTCTGTCCCAGACTGTTATGATCCTCTGCCCCTCTGTTTCCAACGGCTACTACAATTCCGTGGTCCACTCTATTGTCGAAAAGGCAGAAGAATATGGATACACAACGCTAACCGCTGTAACCTTCCGAAGTGCAGAGCGGGAGGAAGCCTATTTTAAGCTCTTTGCCGAGAACGAACTTGCCGGTATTATCTCCCTCTATCCACTGACCAAATATACGGAGGCCAATGCGCTGGCTAAGCGCATCCCGGTTGTATCAATCGGAGAAAAGCCCGAGGGAATCCGCTTCAATTCCGTAGAACTGGACAGCCAAAAGCCCGGCTTTATGATGGCGGAACATCTGGTGCAGCTGGGGCACCGGCACATCGCTTTTATCTCTGCGCCTGTTGTCAAAAAAGAGATCAGCCGCACGCGCAGACTGGCAGGTCTGCAGCAGTACTATCGCGAAGCCGGACTGGATCCCGCCCTGATCAAGCTTTTCTGCCCCACGCTGAAGGCATATGCGGATTATCCGCACACTGGTGCGGAATATCAGGCTGGCTATGATATGACCATCCGCGCTCTGGACGCAGAAACGCCTGCCACCGCTTTTGTCGGCAACAGCGACGACATCGCCTTCGGCATTCTCGCAGCGCTCGCCGACCGTGGAATCCGGGTCCCTGAGGATGTCAGCGTCGCTGGATTTGACAACAACCGCATCTCCGGCATGCCGCAGATCTCTCTTACGACGGTCGAACATTCCTCCTGGCAGAAGGGACAGAACGCCGTCGAGATGATCCACCAGAAAAACACGAGCCGGGAAGCCGGCAATGACAACCTGCCGATTGTCCGTATGGAATATGAGCCAAAGCTGATCGTCCGCGGGAGCACCGGGCCTGCGAAGCCGCATACATAATATAAAGGGATCCCACGACCATTTGGTCATGGATTACAAATCAGCATATTCTAATTGATTAAATTTCATAGAAGCCTCATTACTATACCCTTTCAGGTGTATTTATAATCATTTCTATATGGTGTATACCCTTTAGGGTATATTTTATTATGTCACTTTTCAACTCTTCACTAATCTTTGCAGCCTGCCCGCCACAAAGTTCTCCATCTCTTCCTTCTTTTCTTCCGGCAAAAAAGAATTCCGGATTTCATCCCGAAATGCGCCCTCTCTTGAGACGAGACGCGCAATCATCTTCTCTGCGGTTTTCCTTGTCAAGTCGCAGTGTTCCGCAAGAATAAGAAAATCCTTGCGTCGAAGGTTCCGCTTTTTACCGTTTACGGTCAGCGCTGTCTCGTCCTGATCCGCCGGAAGCACAATGTTGACCGGAAGCAGATCATAAGCTTCGGAAAGAATGAAGTCTCTGCCGCCTGGTGTCATTTCACGAAGCGAAAAGTTCTTGAGATGCATATCTGAATTCCCTGTTGCAAAGGAAAACAGGACTCGAAGATAGAATTCCGCCAGGTCCAGTCCTATATGCTCTGCGTATTTTTTGATCAGGCCTGCACATCTCTCATAAGAGCCCTTGTATTTATCCTCTGTCATTCTCCATGACAGCTGGCAGAAATCCTCCATTGCATACATTTGCATTTCGCCCTTGACCGGCTTCCTGTCGACCCTCGCCGTAATATACGCAAATCCGTCCCCGGTTTTCATCAGTGCATGGGGAACCGTGCGTATTCCTGCCGGCGAAGCCATTCTCATGACAAGGTCCTCGTATTCCGGAAGATTTGGATACTCTTTCGTCTGCGGTTTCAAAATATAGCCCGACGGATAGTCAACGATTGTCAGCCTGTATTCCGGATCTTTTGACAAATGGAGGGACATCTTCTTCTGTACGCCTGCCACCGTCATACCATTGTGCACCAACTTCTCAGCGAGGTGAATCAGTTCCTGCTCATCAAGATCCAATACGGGCAGCTTATTCGTCCCGAAGAAAGATTTCACACATCGGCGATGCCACCCATTCCGCTTCTCTTCCTCACTTGCATTCTCTTTTATTTCTTTTCCGCAGCATAAACAGCGCATCTCTTATTCCTCTGTGATAATACTGACATCGCCTATACAGTCCCGGCATGCAGACAGAAGGACCCCGAACCTGTCCCTTCTGTCCAGTTTCCATATTTCCTGCGTCATATGAAGCAGCCAACCTTCTGGAATGAGTCCGTCAAAAAAGGGAAATAAAACCTCACTGAAATACGGCTGCGTCCGCAGAGGCAATGTCAGACTGGCCGCAACCGCACCCTCCTTTTCACAATACGCAGGATCATACGTAAAGCGATATCCCTCATCTGTCTCTTCTATCATTCCTGCTTTCTCCCCGCGAATAAGAACAATGCCCTTCCTGTAATTCTCTTCCATGCTCATCGCACCTGCTATTCTTCCCTCTCAGCAAGTTTACCGGGAACCGCCTGCATACCGAACATTTTAAGTGCCTGATTGACCTTGTCGAGCCGCACTGTCTCCTTTCCCTGCTCCAGCTCTCTGACAAAGCGAAGGCCCAGTCCGGACCGCAGTGCAAATTCTTCCTGCGTAAGACCTGCTTTTCTTCTTTCCTGTTTTACATATTGTCCTATAATACTCATAAATCAAATATACACCCTTTCGGGTGTATATTCAACATTGCTCATTTAATTTATACCTTTTCGGGTGTTTCACTGTTTCAGACAAATGAGTGCCTTCGTCATTCAGCAGTCCGCCATGCTCTTTCCTTCTCCGACCAGTCCCTGGAAATCCTTGGTGAACTGAGCGATCGCAGCGTCAATCGCAGCGTTCTTTACGAGACCGTCGATGACATCCGGCGCGACTGTCACTGCCTTTACGCCATATTTTGTCAACTCCAGGACCTGCTGGCTGTTCTTGAAGCTTGCCGCAAGAAGGCCGCTGTCAAGGCCGTTCGCCGTGATTGCGTCGTGGATGTCCTTGGCGACCTGTACGCCGTCAAAGCCCATGTTGTCAATGCGGTTTACATAAGGAGCCACATACTCAGCGCCGCACTTCGCTGCGAGGAAGCCCTGCATCGCTGTGTAGATCGCCGTGCCGATGAAACGGATGCCCTCTCTCTTCAGCTGCTTCATGGCCTTGAAGCCTTCGGGAACACAAGGGATCTTGACCAGTGTAGTTTTTCCCAGCACTTCCACAATCTTGCGGGCTTCTTCTACCATGCCCTCTGCCGTTGTCGAGGTGGCCTGCACGAACAGCTCGCCGTCCTCGCCGATGATCTCGCGGATTTCCTTCAACACCTCATAAGGATCTCTTCCAGACTTGGCCAGGATCGAAGGGTTGGTGGAGACGCCATCAACCGGGTAATACTCATAAATGCGGCGGATCTTTTCTACATTTGCGTCATCGATACAGAATTTCATTTTTTACCTCCTATTGTTTTCGCGTCTTGGGTGTGTCACGCGGACGTATCTTACAGCGTCTGTTCCGTCCTTCCGATAATATCATCCTGCGTCGCCTTGGAAAGGACATTGAAGAATGCGCTGTATCCGGCCACGCGGACGATCAGATCTTTGTGCTTCTCCGGGTGCGCCTGGGCATCCAGAAGGGTTGCTTTATCAACTACATTGTACTGCACATGGTAGCCTTCCAGGCGGTTAAAAAATGTACGGACAATGAATTCCAGCTTCTTGGTGTTCTCCTTCGTGGAGAGCATAGCGGGTGTTACCTTCTGGTTCAGCAGCACGCCGCCCGTGATCTCATGGGTGGGAAGCTTGGACACACTCTTGAAGACAGCGGTCGGGCCATGCTTGTCCATGGAGTGTGCGGGCGAGCAGCCCTCAGCCAGAGGTTCTTTAGCGTGGCGTCCGTCGGGCGTCGCCATGGTGCCAAAACCCTGTCCGACGTTTGCGGAGATCGAGGACGTTCCGCCGTAGCGGATGCCGCCGATCGGGCCTCTGCCGAATCGGGTGTTCTTATACTTTTTCATCTCATCCAGGTAGGATGCGTAAGCGTCCACCACCAGCTGATCGGCGTAATCATCGTCGTTGCCATACTTGGGTGCATCATTGATAAGCATCTGGCGGATTCTCTCTCCCTCTTCACCGGCAAAGTCATTAGCCAGAGCATTCATGAGCTCGTCTCTGGAAATCTTCTTCTCCTCGTACACAAGTTTCTTGATCGCGGAAAGGCTGTCCGCCATGTTCGCGATGCCGACCTGCAGGCCGGAGATGAAATCGTAAACGGCGCCGCCCTCCTTGATGGTCTTGCCGCGGCCCAGGCAGTCCTGAGTCAGGCAGGAGCAGAGGATATCCGGAACTTCGCGCTCACTGGCCAGGTCAATGGCGTTCTCTACGATGACGCTTGCGCGGGTCAGTTCCCGGATTGCGCCGTCCCAGGCCTTCATCAGCTCGTCAAAAGATTCCATATCCCTGAAGTTTCCGTAATCCTTCACAAATCTCTTGCCGCTGGTCATGTCGATCCCGTTGTTCATGACCATGAGCAGAATTCTAGGGAAGTTCAGGTAGCTCATGCCGGTGCAGCGATAGCCCCACTTACCGGGGACCGCAGTCTCCACGCAGCCGATCGCGGAATAGCAGTAGGCATCCTCTTTTTTGACACCCTTTTCAATGAAAGAAGGAATAATGACCTCATCGTTGTTGAATGCGGGCATGCCTGTCCCGAGCTTTAAGACCTCGATCGCCTCGTCCATGAAGGCCTGATCGATGTTCCTGTGATAGCGGACTGTCAGGTTGGGCTGAGGAAGCCTCGTCTGGCCGATGGACTTCAGGATCAGGAAGGACAGCTTGTTGACGGCGTCCTTTCCGTCCGCGGTCTGCCCGCCGATCGTGACGTTCTGATACATGGGGCTGCCGGCACTGGAGAATGTGTGCGCCTGGGAGCGAACCTTGTTGATGGTCAATGTTTTGATCCAGAGGTTGGTGAGGAGCTCGACGGCCTGGTCCTCGGTGATCAGTCCCTTCTCCAGGTCGGAGGCCAGATAAGGATATACATACTGGTCGAAGCGGCCGTAGCTGAGGGAGTGTCCGTTGGACTCGATCTGCAGGATCAGCTGAATGAACCACACAGCCTGCACGGCCTCGTGGAAGGTCTCCGCCGGCTGATAAGGAACCTTGTCGCAGACGCGGGCGATCTCGAGAAGTTCGGATTTCCTGGGTTCTTCCGCTGCCGCCGCCTTCTCGCGGGCCAGAGCCGCAAAGCGCTCTGCGAAGCCCCTGACCGCATCGATCACGATCAGGACCGCCTTGTAGAACTGGTACTTGTCGATGGACTCGGGCTCTGTCAGATCCAGACCTGCCTTGAGCGCCTTTGTACGCTCCTCGTACCCTTTCAGTCCGACCTTCAGCATGTTGCCGTAGTCCACTGCCAGGTGCGCGTCGCCGGCGTTGAGCTTGCCCTCCATGCCGAAGAACCCGGTATCCATGTAGACCTGCATCTCCTCGGGAATCAGCGTCTCGCCGCGGGCTCTGAGGTTGTTGTTCTCCCAGAAAGGCGCGATCTCGCGCAGCTGCTGCTTGGTCTCTTCCGTAATATAGAAGACGTCGCCGTCGCGCTTCTCAAACAGGTCCAGCTCGTCCATGATGAACTTCATCGTGTACTCCGGAAAGACCGGCGCGCCGCGGTTGACGGAGGACTGGTTTCCGACCAGAACGGTCTCGTCCTCAATATAAATATCCATCTTTGCCAAAATATTCTGCAGCATCAGCGCTCTCTTCATGACCGCGGGCTGATTCAGATTCTTCTTATAAGACTCCGTAGCCAGAACCGCACGCTGTGCGTCGATGTAAGGTTTCTGATCCAGGACGCTCTCGCGGTATGCCTGCATTCTGGGTGTCAGGGATCCGAAATGTGCTTTGTTTTCCATTTGGCGCTCCTTTATTTTCTTTCGTAAGTTAATTGCGTTCCGTTTGTAGCTTGATTATATCATGCTACACCCGTTTGTCAATATACTTTTCGCAAGAAATTTATATTAATTTCATTCGCAACTTATTCTTTACATATTCGAATGCTAATGCTATGATAAGAACATAAAAAGCAAACCAGGTTTCAAGTCTATGCCTTGACTGGTTTATAAACGGAGATTTCACGATCAACCTCTGCTGTTAAATCTCCCTACAGTTTTTAATAAGGAGTTTTCTAAATGGAAGTAAAAGGCATTGTTTTCAATATTCAAAAGTTCTCCATCCACGACGGCCCCGGCGTGCGGACCACCGTCTTCCTGAAGGGATGTCCCCTCCGCTGCAAGTGGTGCTCCAACCCGGAGTCCCAGCTTTCAAGAGTACAGATCATGTACCACAGCGATAATTGTCTGCACTGTCAGAAGTGTGTACACACCTGTCCTGAGAAAGCAATTACTGCTGAAGAAGATGGAAGAATACATATCGACTTTAATAGATGTACAGGTTGCCTTGCCTGCGTGCAGGGCTGCCCCGGACGCGCGCTGACAAATGAAGGCGAATGCAAGACTGTTGATGAGGTCGTAGATGTGTGTATGCAAGATGTCGATTTCTATGAGGAGTCCGGCGGCGGTGTAACTATCTCCGGCGGCGAAGGTATGGTGCAGCCCGACTTCGTGGAAGCGCTGATACTTCGTCTTAAAGAGAAGGGTATTCACACTGCGATCGAGACCACCGGGTGTGTGAGCCCGGAAGTCTTCCACAGGCTTGCTCCCCTCTTCGATCTCCTGCTCTTTGATGTCAAGCAGTATGATTCTGAGAAGCACAAAATGGGGACAGGCGTCGGCACTGAGCTGATCCACAAGAACCTGAGGTGGGCGCACGAACAGGGGCTCACTGTTTTGCCCCGCATTCCCGTAATTCCGGGCTTCAACGCAGAGTTGTCAGATGCGGAGGGAATTGCAAATCTTCTGCATGACATCGGACTCTCCCGCGTGCAGCTCCTGCCCTTCCACCAGATGGGCGAGCGCAAATATGAATTCCTGAACAGGGAGTATGAAATGACGGGCGTGAAGGCGCTGCATCCGGAAGATCTGGTGGGATATCAGAAGGTATTTCTCGACCAGGGGATTGACTGCTTCTTCTGAAAACTATGGAACGGGCCGCCGCATTAAGAATCACCTTCTTACTGCGATGGCCCGTTCTTCACTGCTCTTCTTTCTTCATCTGCTCATCTGCCAGCAGGATCCCTTTTTAATGGCTCGAAATCCACTCTTCGACAAAATACAGCGGAATATTAACCATCCATCCCTGTTCCATATACCCGGACATTGAAAACCTCCATCCTGTTATTCCCGGATTATGCTCAACAACTTGTCTCAGGCTTTTGGCTCTTACATTTTCTTCTGCCTTTACTTCGATCGGATACAATTGGGATTTCTGGAGCAAAAAATCAAGTTCCAAAGTAGAGTTCTCTTTTGAATAATAATATGGCTTCTCCCCTGCCGAAATCATCTGCTGTGCAACATACTGCTCCGTAAATGCGCCTTTATATTCAGAAAAAATACTGTTCTCAATGAGAATATCCTTTGCCTGCACGTCACTCATTGCGCCAAGGAGACCAAGGTCCAACATAAATAACTTGAATGCTCCGAAATCTTCATAAAACTTCAATGGTGCCGCGACCTTTTTTACACGATTCACACGGCAGATCAAACCTGCGTCTTCCAACCACTGAATTGCATCTTCGAATTCTTTTGCGCGGCCTCCCTTTTTTAAAACACTATATATAAATTTTTTATTCTCCTTCGCGAGTTGTGACGGTATAGAATTCCACACCATTCGAACTTTTGTAACCTGGCTTGCAGGTATATGTTTTGAAAAATCCCGGTTGTAATCATTCAATATTCTTTTTTGTATTGCCCTTGTCTCTAATAGGTTTTGAGTTTCTACATAACATGCTACCGCTTCCGGCATTCCTCCGGTGTAATAATACTGACGAAGTAAATCTTCAAACATGCTGCTCATGGAGCATAGTTCTTTCCAATGATGCTCTTTCATCTGATCAACCAACAGGTCCTGATGCATTGCTTTCAGGAATTCTATAAATGTCATTGGAAATATCGTTAACTCATCGACTTTTCCGACCGGATATCCCGTTCCCGTATGCAACGTTACTCCAAGCAGACTTCCTGCAACCGCAATATGATATTGCGGTGCATCCTCAGAGAAATACTTCAATGAAGTAACCGCCCTCGGAACTTCCTGAACTTCATCCAGAATAATCAACGTTTTTTCAGGTTTTATCTGCTCGTTCGTCAACGCTGAAAATACACGGATTAGTCTTTGAACGTCAAAATCTGAAAAAGCCCCCTGAATCACAGGATTATTGTCACAGGAAATATACGCAACATTATCATATTCCCTCTGTCCGAATTCTTTTAACAGCCAGGTCTTTCCTACCTGACGTGCCCCGTTAATAATTAGCGGTTTACGCCTGTAGTTATTTTTCCAGTCTGCCAACTTTTGATATGCACTTCGTTCCAAAGCGTTTCCTCCCATGAAGTAATTCTTTTCGTTTCTTGATTTTACATTTTTATGAGGGAATTTTCAATCATGCTCAACATTTTTATGAGCGATAATATTGTAATAATCCACATTTTTATGAGGGAATCTGGTCATATTCACCATTCACGCCATTGAAGAAATATCTGCCATGCTCGGCTATAGCAACCACAGCAATTTCTATAAAGCCTTCAAAAAATACTACGGTGTTACACCAAGAGACTATTTATAATAAAAAAACGAACGGGGAAGTCCCGCTCGTTTCATCTTATCTTACGTAGTGAGATCACAATATAAGGGCCGTTCTCTTCCACATTCCGGATGACTTCCGTAATATACCGATCTTCGATATACCCCATCTCGTGCAGCGGCCTTGCCGCCGCGCGGATTGCTTCCTTCCAGTCTTCGCATTCCACATCCAGCTGTATGTGCGTCGCCGGCAGAAGGTGATGCAGAAGCGGAACGGAGATCACTTCCTCCTGTCCTGCCTGTTCCCGGAACAGATTCCGCAGAATGCCGCGGATATCCCGGATGATCTCTCCGGCTGTCTCCTCGTCCACTCTGGCTGTGACCGCAGGCCGGATCTGTTCCAGGACTCTCGCAGCCGTCAGCTCTCTCTCTTCCCCTGTTCCCGTCAGGTGCCTGGAAGTGCGGATCTCGTCAATCTTATTGCCGACCCGCAGGTAGTCCTCGTCGCTCAGATAGGCGGAGACTACGACATTCTCTATTTTGCACTCCGGGATCCGGACCGTGGAGATGATCAGATCCGCCTCAAAACGTGATTAACTCAACGTTTTCAGCTATCGCGGAGATGGTGGAACTTGGGTTCATGGTGCCAAGTGCCGATTCTACAAAACAGTCAAGGGTCTTTCCAGTATATTGAAAAAAGAACAACCCAAGGGGAAAAGAACATGGTGTCCATTAAGCGTTCCCGCAAATAAAAAGAACCTTTCATCCATAAGATGAAAGGTTCCCACCGTTAACAATGCACTCTTTGATCCGCCAGCCGGATCTTCAGGTCCGGATAGATCCCCGAAGGGATCTCATCCTCGAAAGCGTACATGTCCACTGACTCGTGTCCATCGTTCCAGGTGTAAACCAAAACGACTCTCTTTTCCGGATTGATGATCCAATACTCGCGGACGCCGGCGGTGCGGTATTTGAAAAGCTTGAGCAGATAGTCCACCCGTTTCGAGGAATGGGATACGACTTCAACAACCCAGTCCGGCGCTCCCACGCAGCCTTTATCCTCCGATTTGGACGGATCACAGATCACCGTCAGATCCGGCTCCAGATAGGTCGAGTTATCTGCGTTCAGATATACTGCATACGGCGGAATATACACTTCACACGCTCCCCCATGGGAACGGATATAGCCGGCAACAGCAAGATACATTTCGCCCACGATCTTCTGATGCGTTCTCGTGGGCGTCGCCATGTAGTAGATCTCCCCATCGATCAGCTCCGCTCTGACGCCCTCCGGCAAAGCATAGATATCCTCAATGGTATACTCCTCCTTCTTCGCTCTATATGCGCCCCAGGGCTCTCTGAGCATTCTGGCGCATCCGTCAATCATCTCGCCCGGATACCAGGTCGGCTCCTCTTTCTGACCGCTCAGCGCTCTGGCCAGCGCTTCCAGCGTTCCCTGCCTGGGGCTCTTCGTACTTCCGCTCATTACCTTCTGCACGGTACCCAAAGGCACCCCTGAAAGCTCTGCCAGTTTTTCATTGCTATATCCAAACTCCCTTTTCCTTCGCTGCATTTCTTCTATTGTCATGATCGTCTCCATCCTTTTTCGATCCATTTGCTTGATTATGGATTTAATATGGATTTATTATGCTTATATTGCTCTATTTTGGCAATAATATGGTTTCATTCATCTTTATATGAGAAACCGTCAACAAAATAACTTATGAATGTAAGTAAAACTTTGGAAAATCGTTCGATTATGCTATACTTTTATTTACAGACATAAATCGACAGGGAGGACTCCTATATGCGCAGAAAAGAAGACCGCACCAGTCAGATCCTGGAGCTTTTGATAAAAGAAAAGAAGCTGGAAGTCGCCGAACTCTCGGCGCATCTAGGCGTCTCCCAGGTCACGATCCGCAAGGATCTGGACGCCATGGAGGCGCAGGGACTGATTACTCGCGAGCACGGCTTCGCCGTCCTGTCCAGTACAGACGATATCAAGGGAAGGCTGGCTTACCACTACGAGGAAAAGAGAAAGATTGCCCTGCGAGCGGCTGATCTGGTAAAGGATGGCGACACCATTATGATCGAGAGCGGCAGTTGCTGCGCGCTGCTTGCCGCAGCGCTGGCAGAACTTCGCAGCGGAATAACCCTTATCACCAACAGTGCTTTCATTGCGGATTACATACGCCGCTCCTCTGATTTCCAGATCATTCTTCTGGGCGGCATCTATCAGCAGGATGCGCAGGTCATGGTCGGACCCATGGTACGCCAGTGCGCGGAGAACTTCTGGGTTGACCGCTTCTTCATCGGCGTGGACGGCTGGTCTGCAAGAGCTGGTTTCACGAATCAGGACCAACTGCGGGCTCAGGCTGTACGCGATATGGCGCGGCAGGCAGACCAGATCGTTGTTCTGACGGAATCCGAAAAGTTTGAAAGGCACGGTACTGTACCGCTTAACCTGAAAGACCAGGTGAAGACCGTCATTACGGATCAAAAGATTGACGAGCAGATTATTACCGAGCTTGGTGCACGCGGAATTGAAGTACTGACAAGCTGACTATGGAGGACCACTATGAATAAAGTAATTGATCTTCGCTCCGCCCTGGAGCTTCTTCGAAACACCCCGGTCAGCTGCCCGCTCTATTCTTCTTCCATTCGGGATGTCGGCATTTCCTGCAAGGCGATCTTCGACTGCACGGTGCCCTTCGACATGAAGGAGCGCTTTACGAGAGCGTCGTTTATGGAAGTGGATTACAAGAAGTGGCTCAAAGATTGAAGCTGCACCAAATGTAAAAGAGACAAATAGAGCCCCCGAGATCCAAATGCATCACATTTGAGACTCGGGGGCTGATTCATTAACTATATTCAGCCGTTTTGTTTCTTACCGCCTATGAACAAAGCTGCCGCCGCAAGAACTGCATTGATCAGGCACCATCCGGCCCAGATCGTAAGGTCACTGTAACTGCCATGCATGGCAAATCCAACCAGCGCAGCCAGCCCGAAAATGATGATCAGGGCAATACTGCCTCCTTTACCACTGCTCTTTCTTGTTGCAACGGATACAATTCCGCCCGTCAGCAGAAGTACCGCTACAATGATCCCTGCAAATCCCGACACCTCTCCATTTTCTTCAAGTGCGTTGGACATTCCTGCCGCACAAGACTGAAACGCGACGAGTGCAAATAAGATAATTGACAAAATACCAGAAACAAGTTTCCAGGTCTTCATTTTCCCTCCTTTTAATCGGCAATTCACAAAGTCCGGTCAGTAGTCTTCCACCTATGAAGACTTTCTTTTTACTGAGCCGAGAATGTGATCGGATCGGAATCTGCGATCGTGTCATAGGAATCGTTGTCGTAAATGTGGAACTTGAGCTCGACTTCACCGATGGAGGTGATTCCATTCTCCTCCAATTCGGAAGACATAAGTGTGATATCATCGACTGCCTTCTTGCCGTCATAGACGGTTGTCGAGAAATACGGTGTGAGCATAAATCCATCCACAGACATATCGTCGACATTAATGCCGACATTGCGTCCCGACTCATTCTCAATATAGAGAAGGATCGCCGTGCCCCAGAAGCTGTTCTCGTCAACGGTCTTTCCGATGATCCGGATCCCGCCTTCATTGTAGAGCTCCGTTCCCTCATCATTTGCTTTCGTATCCATGCTGTCGATCGCTGAGGTCTCGATTGTGACACAGTCTGTATTAAAGATATCCTCAAAACTGTCCGCGTCATAGGCATGGAAATAGATCTCCACACGGCCAACGGTGTCGATTCCCGCTGCCTTGAGTTCCGAGCTGGACAGGTAGATCACGTCATTGGATTTCTTTCCGGCAGCCACTTCAGAACCGAAAAGATCGTGGATCATATAATCATTGACAATGAGTGCATCGCAGCCGACCATGACGTCCTGCTCGGTATCATTTTCAATCAGGACCTTGATCCCATCGCCCCATATATCATCGGTCACATATTCCGACGCTGTAATCTTGATCCCGTCCTGGTCGACCAGCACCTGTTCTTCAATGGTAATATCACCCTTATTGCTGTCCTCTGCAGCAGTGTCTGCCTCCGTATCCGGACTCTCCTGCACATCCGCAGCCTCCTGCTCATCCGAGGTCTCCTCAGCGGAAGCAGCCGTATCGCCGGCTTTCTCCTCCGTCTTCACAATCTCCTTCGGGGCAGACGATCCCGACGAGCTGCATCCCGTCAGCAGCGCAGCGGCTGTACATATACACATAATTCCAACAACCAGCCTGGATCTAAGATACATAAATAACCCTCCTCCTATAATGAAATCTCAGCACTCCCGTACTGTGCATCCAATTATAGCAAGAGGGTTTTTCACACGTTCTCCCCATATGGGTGGTAATATCCGCCGTCGACAGGTAGTATAATCCTAAGAACAGCGTTCCTTTGTACATCTTTGCGATCACTTTCACTGCGGCCGGACTTCAGGCTTTACTCCTGTATTCCGCTGGTCCGAAGCGGTTCCATCCCGTGCTTTTTCAATAAAGCGTTCACATCGATAATGCTCCCGGGTCTTTCATTAAAAGCGATCATGATCATCGCGTCGCGCGATATTTTGGCATACAGCTCAGGCATGCCGTACTTTCTGAGCGCCCGCTGCGTCTCTTTCAATGTGAGTTCTGACGCATAGCAGATCCGGAGAATGACGTCCCGCTGCCGCGTGTGCTTTTCCCCGGAGAGGAGCTTGTATCCGTATCGCTCCGGAATGTCCGCCTTCAGAAACGCGATCTGCTGTGTGATCCCCTTTTCCCGCAGGATCGTCTTGATATAGGTGGAAAAGGAGGTCGCGTCAGAAAGCATGCTGTCCTTATTCTTATGCACAAACGAAGAGTAGTCCGCAAGATGTGTGCTGCCTAATTCCCGCTCCAGTTCATTTGTCTCTTTTTCCTGCATCTTATTCCCTCCAACGTGCTAGAATAAAACTTAACAGCCTGATATAAGGGCTGTTTATTATCTATTAAGGGGTTTATCGTGAATCTTTCTCAGCGTTTATCTAATTCATTTTATCAGGTAGTTGCCGCGATCAATGAACCGCACAAAGTGTATCTGGTGCAGCACCGGGATTCGGGCAGATTTTATGTAAAGAAGATCCTTGATGTATACTCTGCCGATGTCTACAAAGATCTGCAGGCACATCCGATCCCCGGCATCCCCCGGATCATAGACAGCTGGGAAGAAGACAGACATCTGGTCATCATAGAAGAATATATTTCCGGCGTCACTCTGCGTGATATGATCGAGAGCACTTCTTCTCCGGCAGCTGATACTGATCTCCGGGAGGTCCTGACTGTAGAACGGATCGGGCGCTATATGAGCGACCTGTGCGAGATCCTGGAGCGCCTTCACGAGCACAATCCGCCGCTCATTCACAGGGATATTAAGCCATCCAACATCATTATAACAAGCTGCGGCAATGTGATGCTGCTGGATTTCAACGCCGCCCGCTTCTATTCCGGTGAGCCCGGCAGGGAGTCGGATACACGGCTTCTGGGCACCAAAGGATATGCCGCGCCGGAGCAGTACGGATTCGGGGAATCTTCTCCGCAAACCGACCTCTACTCCATCGGCAGGGTCCTGCAGGAATGCGTAGATGTACTACCCAAAACCGATATCGATTCCGGAAACCACATAGGCAGACAGAAATCCGCATCGGAGAAGATTACCGACCCTCATACCTTTGACAGTGTGATCCAAAAGTGCACACAGATGACTCCTTCAAAGAGGTATTCCTCTGCAGCGGCGCTGAAGAACGCACTGCTGGGCTGTCTCGGGCAGAGCAGCCGTCCGGACATCATGGGACCTATGATCAATCCTTATCTTCCGCCGGGCTTTCGGACACTCAACCCCTGGAAGATGCTGATCGCCTCCGTTGTATACTTCCTGGTCTTCGATCTGAGTCTCACATTAAAGGATCAGACTGCTTCTATGCAGGTGCTATGGATGGAGAGATTACTGGTCCTTTTCCTGGGGCTGATGAACATCGCACTGGGCAGCAATTATCTGGGTATTCAGCGCTATATGCCTTTTCACAGCAGCAGTTCCCCGGCGCTTCGCATCGCAGGTGTTCTGCTCACAATGGCAGCCGCGACAATGATCGTGTTCATGTCGGGCATCTTTGTAATAGGCACCTTCTTCTCATGAGAAAGCTCCGGGTGCCGGCTCGTTTGCATGTGTAAGAAAAGTATAACAAAGAAAAAAAACAGCAGTTGCCACCTCTAAAGTGGTAACTGCTTGCATATATCTTATATCGAATACGGATTGTAATCGAAAATCCCCTGTACGGCATCGGAAATATCCTGAACCTGCTCATATGAAATACAGGAAACTTTTCGGTAGTGCCGGGCCTCTAGATCCAGGCTCCTCAAGTGTTCAATGAGCGCCATCCCAGTATACGCTTCAGAAGTAATCCCGATATGCAAAGCATCCGGTTTCGCATAGTCTCGAAGAGGACACACGACAGACATTCCTGAACGGTTAAAGAACTCCCTGCTGAGCACTAATACATGTAGCGCCTCTTTTTCAAGCCACAGGATATCTCCCTGCTGTGCACACTCCATCAAAGCACCTCCCGCCCTCTGGGTTCTCCCCAATCAAATTCCATATATGGGCCTAACTTTCCGCCGTAAGCGCGAGCGCGCTCTTCCAGAGAGCGATGCTTGAATTTTACTTTTTCAATGATGATCTGCTCTCCCCGAACTTCCATACTGAGTGTATCATTGACCGCTATATTCAGTTCCTGCAAAACCAGCTTGGGAATTCGTATTCCCTGTCCGTTTCCCCACTTTACCAGCTGTGTTTCCATACTTTGATCTCCTTCTGCTTTGCCTAACACCCGTTGCAGCGCGAATCATGTATATACATTGTATACTACTCGTGGTTTGATCCAGCGTCAAGACTAGCAGCCTTCGATCAGCCCCAGCTTCACAAACGCCTTATATAACCCGTCCTCATCGACGCCGTCCGTTACATAATCCGCTGCGACCTTGGCTTCTTCGCCGCCGCTGCCCATGCATACACTATAGGCGCAGCACGCAAACATAGGGATATCCACCTTGGCGTCTCCAAACGCAATTGTGTCCGCCTGGTCTGCCCCGAGATACTGCAGCAGGCACTCCACCGCGTGCGCCTTGGTGATTCCCTTGACGCCCAGATCGCCGAAGAGCGCAAGCTCGCCTGCTCCGCCCCAGGTTCCGTTCTGCAGGTCCGGGAACTCTCTTTTCGCATCCTCAAAGTCCTGATAGCTGCCCAGAATATAGCTGATCTTATTGACATCGTCCCGATATAGATTCCCGTCGAAGATCATGTCCGGAAAGACGTCGCGCACGCGAAGCTGCTCCGCACCCGCCTTCCCTTTTCTGGATGAGTACAGCCGAATGACCGGTTCCCCGGCCTCCTCAAACTTCTCACTGGCAAAGAGACCGTTATTGCTCTCCAGATAAAACTCCAATCCGCGTGCATGCAGCCAGTCCACCACATGCGTGCACTGCTCCTTCGTGATCAGCTGGTGCATCACTACTTTGCCGTGGTCCTCCACATAGCTGCCGTTTCCACCGATCATGCCGTCCAGACCGATCTCCCAGAGGTTGGGATAGACTTCGGCTTTGCTGCGGCCTGTGCAGATATATACTTTGTGCCCGTTTTCGCGGGCTTTCCGTATGGCGTAAACGGCTGACGCCGGAAGCCGGTTTTCATAGTTAACAAGTGTGCCGTCTACGTCGATTAGTAGTATTTTTCCCATTTTCCCTCCTACGGTAATCTAAACACCGATGCAGCAGAATTCAAATCGCCGAGAATACGAAGAAGCGCCTCCCGTTGCAGGAAGGCGCTTCTTTCAAATATCGTAAATCCCCCTAATTTCTGATAAAGCTGCTGTCATGCGCCGAGAAACCTGCGTCATCAGAGATATATCTCTCTGCTGTCATATGCAGGTCATATTTCTCACGCAGGGAAGCGATCGTCTGCATCATGGGTGATGCGTGGTGCTTGTCGATGGCTTCCTGGTCCTTCCAGGCATCGATCAGAAGCACCGTCTCCGGATCCTTCATCGGAACGTAATACTCATAACGAAGATTGCCGTCCTCTGCGCGGATCAGGTCTGCCGTGCCGCTCGTCTCCATCTCCTGTGCAAATTTTGCCGCATTTCCATTTACGCCTGTGTACCGAAGATTGACTACAATACTCATGATGCCTCCTTTTTCTTTATGCCAGATCTTCTCCGTTGCTGCCGATGACCTTCTTGTACCAGAAGAAGGACTCTTTGCGCTCGCGGCTCAGATCGCCTGTGCCGTCGTCAAACTTATTGACATAGATAAATCCGTATCTCTTGGCCATTTCACCGGTCGATGCGGAGACGAGGTCGATGCAGCCCCAAGGCGTATAGCCCATAAGATCCACGCCGTCCTTGACCGCTTCTTTCATCTGCTCGATGTGCTTGCGCAGATAGTCGATGCGGTAGGTGTCATGTACCATGCCGTCTTCGCCCTTTTCATCATACGCGCCCAGTCCGTTTTCCACAACCATCAGCGGGATGCGATAACGGTCATAGATCTCATTCAGTGCAAAGCGAAGTCCCTTAGGATCGATCTGCCATCCCCAATCGGATGCTTCCAGATAAGGATTCTTGTAGCCGCCGCCGATGTTTCCGGCAATCTTCTCTGCATTCGGATCTGCCGTGACACAGTTGGACATGTAATAGCTGAATGTGTAGAAATCAACGGTTCCTTCGCGAAGGATGTCCGCATCGCCCTCTTCCATCTTGACGGTGATTCCCTTTTTCTCCCAAATGCTCTTTGCATAGGCAGGATATTCGCCGCGAACCATGACATCTGAGCAGTACCAGTTGCACTCTCTCATCTGTTTCCTGGTTCAATACGATATCATCAGGATTGCATGTCAGCGGATAGGTCAAAATAAAGCAGATCATGTTGCCCATCTTGTACTCCGGATAGTGCTCATGCGCATATTTGACAACCTTTGCGCTGGCCAGGAACTGATGATGCAGTGCCTGGAATCTCTCCTGTGGCTTGTCCGGCACCTCATTGATCGGTCCCTCGAAGCCCCTGAAGGTGCCCGTGGAAAGGATCGTGCCCATAGGCATCGTTCCTGCATTGATCTCATTGAAGGTGAGCCAGTATTTGACCTTGCCCTGATATCTCTCGAAGATCACATGGCAATATCTTTCAAATAATTCAATCAGCTCGCGGCCTTCCCAGCCGTTGTACTTCTCAACCAGTGCGAAAGGAAGCTCGTAATGGGAGATCGTGACAAGCGGCTCGATCCCATACTTCTTGCAGCAGTCGAATACTTTGTCATAAAACGCGAGTCCCTTCTCGTTGGGCTCCTCTTCCATGCCCGTGGGGAAGATGCGCGTCCAGTTGATGGATGTGCGGAAGCACTTAAATCCCATCTCCGCGAACAGCGCAATGTCTTCCTCATAGTGGTGATAGAAATCGATCGCTTCATGAGAGGGATAAAGCGTATCGGGCAAAATTGTCCTTGTCACCCTCTTGGGCACCTTATGGCTTCCGTTGGTGCACATATCGGAAACAGACGGTCCCTTGCCGTCTACATCCCATGCGCCGTGAAGCTACACATGAATAAATTCACGTGCTTCCATTCTGCGGCTTGCGCCGCAGGGCCGCTTTAGGCGGCCGGACTAACGCACCTGCGGATACGCCCCCTGCTTAGTTCCGGTTACTGTTGCGTATCTCCATCGC
>Ga0256405_10001835_pt1 | contig 54279 bp, 49 predicted proteins | sample RumenRJG_02DNA_FD_189096 | JGI IMG/M metagenome (GOLD analysis project Ga0256405, IMG submission 189096) | Bovine rumen microbial communities from Lethbridge, Alberta, Canada - RJG_02 | ecosystem: Host-associated > Mammals > Digestive system > Stomach > Rumen | place: Canada: Alberta... | reverse complement strand
TTCCCGTCTTTTTGGATGTGGAGCTTCCCTCCTATGAGATTGACGTGTCGATGCTGGAGAAGGCTCTGTCGGAGCGCACAAAGGCCGTGATGATAGCCCATACTCTGGGCAATGCCTTTGATGTCCAGGCGGTGAAGGAGTTCTGCGACAAGCACGGGCTCTGGCTGGTGGAGGACAACTGCGATGCCTTGGGGACGAAGTATTTCTACCAGGGGGAGTGGCGCTATACGGGAACGATGGGCGATCTCGGGACTTCCAGTTTCTATCCGCCCCACCATATGACCATGGGCGAGGGAGGCGCAGTCTATACGAACAACCTCCAGCTCAAGCGCATCGTGGAGTCCTTCCGGGACTGGGGGCGTGACTGCTGGTGCGCCTCCGGGAGGGACAATACCTGCGGGCATCGTTTCACCCAGCAGTTCGGGGAATTGCCGAAGGGCTATGACCACAAGTATGTCTATGCCCATCTGGGGTACAATCTCAAGGCGACGGATATGCAGGCGGCTATCGGTTGCGCCCAGCTGGAAAAACTGCCCGGCTTCATTGAGGCCCGCCGGAAGAATTGGAAGTTCCTGCGGGATGCGCTGGACGACCTTTCTGATGTGTTCCTGCTGCCGGAGGCGATGGAGAACTCGGAGCCGAGCTGGTTCGGCTTTCTTCTGACGGTGAGGGAAGGAGCAGGATTCCGCAGGGATGATATCGTTGCCCATCTGGAGGAGAAGAATATCCAGACGCGGATGCTCTTTGCGGGCAATCTTGTCCGGCACCCATGCTTCGATGAGATGCGTGCCGAAGGCCGGGGCTATCGTGTGGTGGGGACGCTGGAAAACACGGACCGCATCATGAGGGATTCTTTTTGGATCGGGGTATATCCCGGGATGACGGAGGAAAAGCTCCGTTATATGTCGGAGCAGCTGCATGCTTTTGTGTCTTTGCAAGGGAAGAAATGATGGCTTTCGCAACCTGTTGGGGATTGGGCGTGTTACAAATATTTCTTTAGTTCTGCGTCAAGTTCTTCGAAGGAAGGTTCCGTTTGCTCATATTTTTCTTTTGTGTAGTCGCCGTATCCATTTTGGAATTGCTGGATAAAGCGAGCGTATCCTATAGGCCCAAGGGCATCTACAAGTACTTTTGTGCCGGCATTTCGTATGTCTACCGGGCTGTTCAAGTTTACATCCATCATGGTTCATTCACCTCTGCTAGATAAAATAAGGGGTTCTTGACTTTTACTTTTAGTATGTCCTGCATCCTTCGGCATGCCTTGATCAGTTTGTCGTCTGTGCTCAGGAAAATATCAGCATGGCCGATTTCGGCACTGGCGAGATGCAGACTGTCCATTTTGCGGATCGTATCCAGCTGTTCCAATTCCATGGCACGTTGTCGAACCTCCGGGGAGTAGATTATGGTTTCACGAATTATCCTTGCAAGATGCAGCACGTTGGCCTTTTTGTCTTTATCGGATATTTTGTCAAACTCCATAGTCAGGACTGTGCTGCCCAAAACAATGTCTTCCTTGCTGGCACAGCACCGCTTCATGATGGAGAGGATGGCTTCGCTCTCGTCATGGATGCGATCCTGTGATTGGTCATCGAAGGGCCTGTTGTAGCAGCAACAATCGAAGTATAGTCGCATAGATAAAGCCTCCTTTGGAGTAATTATACAGCAAAAGGAATGCTTAGACTATAAAAAGATGCAGAAAGGTTATGCACAGCCGGAGCAGATATATGCTTTTTGTCGGTGCATGGAAAGAAATGATGTTGGTGACTTTATAGATGGGGTGGTCTCGAAGTGGATCTTGAATTTTGGACAGGAAAACGTGTTCTTGTGACGGGGCATACAGGGTTCAAGGGCACATGGCTGTGCAGGATGCTGGCCATGCTTGGCGCGCGGGTGGTCGGGTATGCGCTGGAACCAGCAACCGCAGAAGGAAAACGGTTTTTTGAGGTGGCTGCATCTGAGGCTGCAGAGTCCCATGTTGGGGATGTGCGGGATTTGGCGCATCTGCAGGAGGTCTTTGCCGAGTTCCGCCCGGAAATCGTTTTTCATTTGGCAGCCCAGCCCATTGTGCTGGAAAGTTATCGCGACCCCGTGGGAACCTATGGGACGAATGTCATGGGAACGGTGCATCTCATGGAGTGTGTGCGGCAGACGGAGAGTGTGCGCTCTGTTGTGAATGTGACCACGGACAAGGTATATGAGAACCGCGAATGGGAATGGGGCTATCGGGAGAATGATGTCCTGGATGGCTTCGATCCCTATTCCAACAGCAAGAGCTGCTCGGAACTGGTGACCCGCAGCTATCGCAGAAGCTTCTTTGGGGAGCGCGAGGTGGCGGTTTCCACGGTTCGCGCGGGAAATGTCATCGGCGGCGGGGATTTTGCGCAGCACCGCATTGTCCCGGATTGCGTTCGGGCGGCCTGCAAGGGGGAAATGATACAGGTCCGAAATCCTCATTCAATCCGTCCCTATCAGCATGTCCTGGAACCGCTGGCGGCATATCTTCTGGTCGCGGAGCGGCAGTATAGCCACAGGGAACTGGCGGGAAGCTACAACGTGGGGCCGGAGGAGAGCGACTGCGTGACCACGGGCACGCTTGCCGCCATGTTCTGCGAGGCCTGGGGAGAAGGCATGCAATGGCAGTCCGTGGATATTGCATCTGCCCATGAGGCGCAGTTCCTGAAGCTGGATTGCTCCAGACTGAGGCGGGCTTTTGGGTGGAGGCCGGTCTGGCATATCGACGAGGCCATCCGAAGAATCGTGGAATGGAGCAAGGCCTGGCATGCCGGAGAGGATGTCCTCCCGGTCATGGAGAAGCAAATTCGTGAATTTACTATGAAATCTTAGCGAGTCAAGCCCAAAGGGCGCGGAAGCGGTAAGATTTCGTGTAAGGGCTCCGTGCGAAACACCGTTTCGCACGGAGCTTGTTGACAGGAATTGACAATATGTATAAGATAGAGGAGATATTTGTCGATAAATCTTTGTGTTCGTGGGATTGAGGATGTGAGTAGATGCTGGAGGATCGGAAGGCCGAGCTGGCAGCTTTGAAGGAAAAGCTGGACATCATGGAGGATTCACTGGATGTCCAGCACAAGGAAGAGAAGATTGCCGAGCTGGAATACAAGATGGGAGAGCCCACCTTCTGGGATGACGCGGAGGAGGCCCAGAAAATCAATCAGGAGCTCAATGACCTGAAAATCGGTGTGGACAAGTACAAGGCATTGGTGACGAAGTATGAGGATGCCCAGACCCTTTGGGAAATGGGCATGGAGGACAAGGACGAGTCGGTGGAGGGCGATGTGTGCTCCGAGATGGAGGCCATCAGGGAGGGCTTGGAAGCCCTGCAGCTGGAGATCCTTCTTTCCGGCCCTTATGATGCCAACAATGCCTATCTGGAGCTTCATGCCGGAGCCGGCGGCACGGAGGCGCAGGACTGGACGCAGATGCTCCTTCGCATGTACGGCCGATGGGCGGAACGCCATGGCTTCACGGTGGAGACGCAGGATCTCCTGCCCGGCGACGAGGCGGGAGTGAAGTCCGTGACGCTGTTCATCCGGGGGCACAATGCCTATGGCTTCCTGAAATCGGAGAAGGGGGTCCACCGCCTTGTGCGGATTTCTCCCTTTGACGCCAATGCCCGCCGCCATACGTCCTTCTCGGCCTGTGATATCATGCCGGAGATCGACGATGCTGTGGAAGTGGACATCAACATGTCCGATGTGCGTGTGGATACCTATCGCGCCAGCGGTGCCGGCGGCCAGCACATCAACAAGACCTCCTCGGCGGTCCGCATGACCCATGAGCCCACGGGCATTGTGGTGCAGTGCCAGAATGAGCGTTCCCAGCTTCAGAACCGCGAGCAGTGCCTCAAGATGCTCCGTGCCAAGCTCTTTGAGCTGGAGCAGGAGAAGAAGGACGCTGAGATTGCGAAGCTGGAGGGCGACCAGCAGAAAATCGAATGGGGCAGCCAGATACGCTCCTATGTGTTCCAGCCCTACACCATGGTCAAGGACCACAGGACCGGGGAGGAAACGGGGAATGTGCAGGCGGTCATGGACGGGGAGCTCGATCCTTTCATCCGTTCCTATCTGGCGGCCAAGGCGAACCATGAACTTTGAATCGAAGCCCGTCCTTAAGGACGGGCTTTCCGATGGAGCGTGATATTTTGCGAAAAGGCTTGACTATTTTATTCATCGTCTTCATAATATTAATCATGTTTGGCGAGTTCATCCTGCCGACGCTGGTGTCTTCCACCTTGAAGACGCGTCTTTCGGAGCGTTTGGCGACCCATGATGTGATGGTGTCCATGTCTTCCTCCCCCAATCTTTTGATCAGCCTGGGGCGTGCGGATACGCTTCGCGTGATTGCACATTCGGCAAAGCTGGGGGAGATTTACGTTGAGGAACTGTCAGCGGAAGGTGAAGGCGTGCGGATCGACATGCCGGCCCTGCTGGAGGATGGGACCCTTCGGCTCCAGTCGGCAGACAAACTGGAACTCAAGGGCATTGTCACGGAGCTGAATCTCAAAGAGCTCATCAGCCGTCAGGTGGACAAGCTGGAGAATGTCCAGGTGAAGATCACGCCGCAGGATGTCCTGGTGACGGCAAATGCCAAGGTGTTTGGGCGCATGGTGGACATCGAGATGACAGGGGTGGTGCTGGAGGACAGCGGTTCCTTGTATTTTCGCATGACGAAGCTCAATGTGAAGAATGCCTTTCCCGGCAAGCTCAGTCTGGACAACCTTTTTGGCGATATCCAGATCGTGAAGCCGGACAAACTTCCCCTGGGGGCGAAGTTCGAGCGAGTGGAGATGCAGGATGGCAAGGTCATCCTGTGGGCCGGAGGTCGGCAGTCCTCATCGGAGAAGGCGGAAAACAAAGATTTATAACGAGGCGGAGTAGATGAAATTGTTTCAATACAATCGCTGGCTCATTGCATGCATTGTCCTTGGGCTGGCAGCGTCGCTGGTCATTTGCTGGCAGCGCCATGAGGTAGAGGTGCAGAACAATCAGGTAGACCTTGCCATTGATTATGAGGCATTGCTGGAACTGGCGGATCGTGAGGGGATTCCTGCCCAGGAAATGCTGGCGAAAGCCAGGGAGGCGGGATTTACCTCTTTGGCGGTTTATGAGACGTCCTTCAAGAAGTTCAATGAGAACGGGAAGGCAACGGCAGTGGCCGGAAGTGATATCCTTGCCAATTACCGGAATGGTTCCCTGACAGATCCGGCATGGCGCGATTTTGTCGCGGCGGGGAAGGTCAAGGGCAATGAGGTCTATGTGACGGGCGAGGATCCGCAGGTGTTCCGGGAGACAAAGGAGGATCTCATCCGCCGTCTCGGAAAAGACCGGGTGACCTCGTGGCAGGTGGGGGGGAAGGAAGTCCTCGCCGTCAAGGCGCATTACGAGTCCTTCCTGAAAATGAATATCGGCCTTCCCACGGATGAGATGAAGGCCGTGAACGAGGCCGGTTTCTATGTGCTGGCACGTCCCAGCAACTATGAGGGCTGCACCAAGGAGGATGTGCAGGCGGTATTCAAGCGGCTGGAAGGAATCAAGGTGTCTGAGGTGGTTTTTGCCGGCAACCAGTCCCTGGGGGCGACGAAATCCCTGCAGGCCACCATTGATGAATTCAAGGCGCGGAATATGACGCTGGGTCTGATTGAGGATGTTTCCCAGCTCCAGTTCTATCGGCAGGAGGGCATGGAGGAGATTGTCAAGGGTATTGGTTACGACCATGTGGCGAGGCTTTACAGCGTTCCGAAGGATGAGATGGCGAAGCTCAAGATCGATACGGCGGTGGAGCGATGGGCCAATACGGACCAGGAGCGCAACATCCGCATCGACCTGTTGCACATTTATAAGAGCCCGTCCCCGGATATGAGCCTTCTGGAGACGAATATGAAGTATTTCAAAGATACGGCGAATATACTGAGGGAAAAAGGTTTTACCTTGGGGCCGGCCAGTACCTTTGAGACATATTATCCCAGCAAAACCTTGCGTGCCCTGGTGATGCTGGGCGTTGCCGCGGCAGGGGTGCTCTACTTGTCCCTGATCTTTCCGCGGCTCAATGCAAGTGCGAGGTATCAGTATCTCCTGCTTGTGATCTTTGCAGCGGTTGCGGTAATCCCGGTACTCATGGGAAATGGCAGCAAGATCCGCATTCTTGCGGCTTTTGCCAGTGCGAACCTGTTCCCTGCATTGGCCATTATCTGGCAGCTGGATCGTCTGCGCTCCTTCCGCAATGAGGTGAGGGTTTCCCTGCCGAAACTTGTGGTGACGGCTGCCCTTGCTCTTTTCGTGACGGGGGCCCTGTCCTATGTTGGTGCGGCCTATCTTTCCGGTTCCTTGTCGGATACGGAGTATTTCCTGGAGTTCAATATCTATCGGGGCATCAAGCTGACCTTTATCCTGCCCCTTGTCCTTGTGGCCCTGGCCTTCCTGCAGCGTTTCGATATCTTTGATGGGAAGTTCGATGACAGCAAGGGGATGATGGACCAGCTCAGGCAGATCTTCGATATGCCTGTGAAAATCAAGACACTTATGGGCATTGGAGTCGTGTTGCTGGCATGCATAGTCTTTATCGCCCGCAGCGGACATACCCTGGGGATGCCGGTTTCCAGCACGGAACTGCGCTTCCGCGCCTTCCTGGAGCAGGCATTCTATGCCCGTCCCCGTTCGAAGGAGCTTCTGATCGGCCATCCTGCCTTTATGCTGGCAGCCATGGCATGGCAGCGCAAGTGGCCCACAATGGTATTTTTCCTGCTGGTCATCGTTGCCACCATCGGGCAGGGTTCCATGGTGGAGACCTTTGCCCATATGCGCACGCCGGTCTACATGTCCTTCATGCGGGGAATCGGCGGCATTGTGCTGGGAGCCGGAGTCGGCGCTGCGGCCATGGTGCTTGTCCAGTTCTGGCAGACGCTTCTGGCTAAGGCAAGAGAAAAAGGGGTAGGAATCTGATTCATGCACAATATTGTGGTTTCCGGGTATTACGGCTCGAAAAATGGCGGCGACGAGGCGATGCTTGCCGCCATGATCGAGGTGTTATCCGACCTTGACCCAAAACTGAATATCACGGTCATCTCGGCGAATCCGGAGGACACGAAAAAGCGCCATGGAGTGGAGGCCATTTCATGGCTGGGGCTGCCCGGAATCTTTCGTGCCTTGAGAAGGGCGGATCTCCTCATCAGCGGCGGCGGAAGTCTTTTGCAGAACGTCACCAGCGGGCGCAGCCTCTATTACTATATGGGCATCATCTTTCTGGCGCATCTTTTGGGAACGCCGGTGATGCTCTATGCCCAGGGAATCGGGCCGATCTATGGAGGTATTGCCCGTCGCGTGATGAGCTGGCTGGGCAATCATGTGAACGTCATCACGGTGCGGGATCATGGATCTTTGGAGGAATTGGAAAGCCTCCATATTCATTCTCCTCATATCGAATGCACGGCAGATCCCGTGCTGGCAATCAATCCTGTGGATCGATCGATTGGAAAGAATATCCTGAAACGTTATCATGTTGACGATGGCAGGCCGATGGTAGGGATTTCCGTCCGGGAATGGAAGGGCTGGCAGCATTACAAGGAAGCCCTTGCGGGGACTGCGGATGCCATTGTGCGGGAATTCGGTGCACGGGTGGTATTCCTCCCCATGCAGCATCCGGAGGATATGAGGGCAGCGGAATCCATTGCGGCCATGGCCCGGGAGGAATGTACGGTACTTGGGGATGAGTATGCGACGGGAGAGCTTTTGTCCCTGGTGGGGTGCATGGACCTCATGATCAGCATCCGATTGCATGCCCTGATCTTTGCAGGGGTCATGGGAGTGCCCATGATTGGCGTTTCCTATGATCCGAAGATCGAGAGATTCATGGATTCCATCGGGGATGCCATTGTGGGGCATTTGGAAGATGTTACGGTGGAGCAGCTCATGGCAGAGGTTCGCCGCAAGTGGAATGACAAGGCGGCATTCCGTGAACAGAATGCCGCGCTTCTGGCCGAGCTGCGGGAGAAGGCAATCCGCAATGCAAGATTGGCCTTGGATACGATGAAAAAGGCATGATGGAATAGGTTTTGTTTGGAGTGCTGTGGAATGCACTCCAATTTTTTTGCTTATTTTCATGGATGTGTGGTAAAATAAAACAATATTTGTGTTCTTGTGAGACAGGAAGGAGTTTCATCCTATGATCCATATGAAGGATGTTTCCAAAATATATGAAGATAACGGTGCCATGGCACTGGATCATGTGAGCGTGGACATCGGCAAGGGAGAATTTGTCTTTATTGTCGGTGCCAGCGGGGCGGGAAAGTCCACCTTCATCCGTATGCTGTTCCGTGAGGTCCTGCCTTCTTCCGGGGTCCTGGAGGTGAACGGCAGGGATGTGACGAAGATGGCAGAAAGCGAGGTTCCTTATCTGCGGCGTGGCCTTGGGGTGATCTTCCAGGACTACCGGTTGCTTCCCGATAAGACAGTCTATGAGAATGTGGCCTTTGCCATGCAGGTCATCGAGGCCCCCAGAAGGCTTATCCAGCGCAGCGTGAATTCCGTGCTGGATGTGGTGGGGCTTCGGGAGAAGTACAAGGCGTTCCCGTCACAGCTTTCGGGCGGCGAGCAGCAGCGCGTGGCCATTGCCCGTGCCATTGTGAACGATCCGGCCATTGTCATTGCCGATGAGCCCACGGGGAATCTTGATCCGGAGACTTCCTGGGATATCATGGACATTTTTTTGCGCATCAACAAGTCGGGGACGACGATTGTCATGGCAACCCATGACAAGACCATCGTGGACACGCTGCGGAAGCGCGTCATAGCCATTGAGGACGGCCACATCGTCAGGGATGAGGCAAGGGGAGTGTACGGATATGAAGCTTAGGACAAGTGAATATTTCATCCGCGAGGTTTTGATTTCCCTGCGGCGCAACAATTGGATGTCTTTTGCCTCCGTTGGCACGGTGGCGGTGTCCCTGTTCGTTCTCGGGGTATTCATGCTTCTCGTGCTGAACATGAACCGGCTGGCATCCACTCTGGAGTCCCAGGTGCAGATCAGCGTCTACTTTCAGGATGATATCAAGGATTCCGTCCGCGACAAGGTGGAGGAGGACATCCTTGAGATGCAGGGCATCGAATCCGTGAAGTATGTGAGCAAGGACGAAGCCATGGAGCGTCTGAAGGAACGGCTGGGCGACCAGAAATACCTGCTGGATGCACTGGAGGAAAAGAATCCCCTTCCCGATTCCCTTGAGGTGACGGTAAAGATGCCGGAGATGGTGGAGACAGCGGCAAATGCCATTGTGAAGATGGATGGTGTGGAGGAAGCGAAATACGGGCAGGATGTGGTGGAACATCTCTTTGACATCACGCGGCTCATGAGGATTTTCGGCCTGGCGCTCATGGTGCTTCTGGCAGGAGCGACGCTTTTCATCATTTCCAATACGATTCGTTTGACGGTGTTTGCACGGCGCAAGGAAATTGCCATCATGAAGTACGTGGGGGCAACGGACTGGTTCATTCGCTGGCCCTTCCTTCTGGAGGGCATGGTTCTGGGATTCATCGGCGGTATCATCGCAGCTTTGGCACTGCGGAGCTTCTATGCGGCCATGGCGGCGAAGATCTACAGTACCCTGACCTTTTTCCCGCTCATGCCGCAGTATCCCTTTATGAATTATGTGAGTGTTGCCATCATCGTGAGTGGCATGGTTATCGGCACGATTGGCAGTACGATTTCCTTGAAACGGTTCCTGAAAGTATGAGGCAGGGGTTGGTTTTATTGAAGAAAAAGGCTTTTGGGGCAGCTGCAATGGCCTGCATGCTGGCATTGTCCTCCCCTTCCGTGCTCTATGCCGATGAGCTGGAGGATGAACAGGCAAGCTACGAGCAGCAGGCTCAGGAAAAACTGGAGGAAAGCAACAAGATCCAGATCAAGATCAATGAACTTTCGGAGGAGAAGCGTGTCCTTGACCTGGAAGCGGAGGAGGCCATCCAGAACTATCGGGTGCTCAAGGCAGAGATGGATGACATCAAGGAGCGCATTGCCGCCAATGAGGCACGGCTGGAGGAAGTCCAGGAGGATTATGGGAAGAAGACCGGTCTTCTTGGGAAACGCGTGCGGGATATCTATATCAATGGGCAGATCAGTTATCTCGATGTCATCTTTGGCGCGAAGGACTTTCAGGATCTCATGACACGCATGGATCTCCTGAAGCGCGTCATCAAGCAGGATTATGAGCTGGTTCAGGTGGTGATGGCGGAGCGCGAAGAGATTGAGACGACCACAGCCAGCCTGGAGAAGGATCGGGCAGCGCTGGAGCCGAAGGTGCGCTCTGCCAGCAAGGCAAAGGATGTCATGGTGGAGAAGCAGCAGAAGCGCCAGGCGCTCCTGGACAAGATGAAGAGCGACAAGGCCACCATCGATCTCGAATATGACGAATTCATGGCGGCCTCGAAGAAGGTTGCGGAAATGATTCAGGCGCGCAGATCCCAGGTATCCGGCTCCTATGCCACGTATACCGGCGGCGGGGGCGGTGGCATGATCTGGCCGATTTCCGGGCCGATTACCTCGGAATTCGGCTGGCGCGTCCATCCCATTACCGGTACGGAGAAATTCCACAGCGGAATTGATATTGGCGGAGATTACGGTGAACCGGTGGTTGCTGCGGCCAGTGGCGTGGTGACGGATGCCTGCTGGATTTCGGGATATGGCAATACCGTTATCATCGATCATGGCGGTGGCATATCGACCCTTTACGGGCACAACCAGAGTTTTGCCGTGAGCGAGGGCCAGACGGTTTCCCAGGGGCAGGTCATTGCCTATTGTGGTTCCACCGGGAACTCCACGGGCCCCCATTGCCACTTTGAGGTTCGTGAGAACGGCTCCGTTGTGAGTCCCTATGGGTATTTGTAATTTTCTTTCGTACGCACAGATTGGGGTTCTGTATGAACAAAATAAAAATTGCGGCATTGATGGTCGCAACGTCGATTGCTTCTGTCCTGTTGACCTTGGGGGGGCTTTGCTATGCCTTGGACATGACGGGGCAGAAGATGGGGGATGTCTTACGCTTTGCGGGAGTCTATCGGCTGATCGAGTCCCATTACGTCACAGATGTAGACAGCACGAAACTCATGGACGGGGCGATTTCCGGCATGATACAGTCCCTTGGAGATCCCCATTCCATCTATCTTGACCCGAAAACCTATCACCAGCTCATGGAGCAAACGATAGGATCTTTTGGCGGAATTGGTATCTACATGGGGTTCAAGGATAACAAGGTTTCCGTGATTTCTGTCATGGATGATTCGCCGGCTGCGCGGGCCGGCATCCAGGCGAATGATGAGATCCTTGCGGTGGACGGGGTTCCTGTGACGGAGATACAGCCCGAAGAGGTTGCCATTCATATACGGGGGGAAGTTGGCACTGAGGTTATACTTTCCATCCGCAGGAACGGGACGGAGGACAAGGAATTTGTCATCCAGCGGGATACCATACAGGTGAAGACTGCCGAGGGCAGGATGCTGGAGAACAATATGGGCTATATCCGCATCGCAGCCTTCAGCGAGAATACCGCCCAGGAGTTCAAGGATGCTTACGAGGCATTGGAGAATGAGGGAATGAAGGGCCTCGTCATCGATCTCAGGGAGAATCCAGGGGGGCTTGTCACCAGCAGCGTGGAAATTGCGAATATGGTGGTGCCGGAGGGTCCTGTTGTTTCCGTGGTGGAGCGGGACGGCGGGAAGGAGGAATACACTTCCAGCCTCAAGGAACTGAAGTATCCCCTTGTGGTGCTCATCGACGGGAACAGCGCAAGCGCCGCGGAAATCCTGGCGGGGGCGGTACAGGATACGGGCGCGGGAACCCTTGTGGGCTCGAAATCCTTCGGCAAGGGGTCTGTGCAGACAGTCCTGCCCATGTTCCACGATGATGCGGTGAAACTGACCATTGCGAAATACTATACGCCAAGTGGCCGCAATATCGACGGTGTGGGAATCGAGCCGGATGTGAGCATCGATTTCCAGCCGGAAGATACGGAGGATGTACAGCTCGCAAAGGCGGAAGAGGTATTGCGGACGAAGATGGGGGAATGAGGCAGGTGGCTATCCTTCTTCCATGTAGCGGTGGTATTCGCGGAAAAAGAAAATAGCGTTGGTGTCTTTTGGGTTTGCTTCCCAAAAGGCGATGAGTTTTTCAGCGGTCTTGAGCTTCTCTTGCAGGAAGTTCAAGGCCGTTTCTTTTGTTATGGTACCGCCGCCGATAGCGATGCGGACATCAAGATTTTTTTGGAGGATATCGAGAAGTTCCTGTGGGCATTCGTTTTCCTTGATGGCATCCAGGAATTCCTCGGCCTGTGGCACGGATTCGGCAAATTTTTTCTGGGTGAACCAGACGGCAATCTTTGTTTTCATGATGACACGCTCCTTGTGATGTAGTTTTGTATAGAAATTCGGCGAAGGAGAGGGGGATTCCTTCTAATTGAGGATGTTTTCCTGTGGAAAAACCTGAACAATTGCGTTATAATCATTATATAATGGATTGTACGGAGTTGAGAAATATAGTTTAATACGATAAAGCAGGAAAGGACGGGAGAAAATGCGTGAACTCAGGCTCATGGCGGTGGGCAGTGATGAGCTCATCGCCGATGAGATCAAGGCGATTACGGAGTCTTTCCTCGAAGGAGCCATTCCCATCGAGACCATTTCGACGGAAGAGGTGAAGGAAGCGGATCCGGATGCCTTTTATATTTGCGCAACGACGCAGGAGAAGTTCTTGTCCCGGATTGTTCCGGGCGAGCAGCTTTTCGTGTTTGACCTGCATCCCACGGAGGAGTTCTTTGCGGCGATTGCCAAGACACCTCCCACTGAGGAGGTTTACGTGTTCAACAATCATCTGGCCTACACGAATCTCCTGATTCGGGAGTGCAAGGAGCGGGGGATGACGAACCTCAGGTTTCGCCCCATTTCCTTTTGGGAACAGCCGAGAAAGGAAGTCCTTCGGATGCTTCGAAAGGCGCGCTATATCATTGGTGTGGACAGGATGATGGGGAGCCAGACGCTTTTTTCCGCAAAGTATCGCTTCTGCCTGCGGGATGATGTGAAGATCATTGCAGGGCGGAGGGCGGCCTCTGTGGGATCGGCCGGCCGTCTGCTCACCGGGATTGCCTCCTTTTACGAGAAGGAGATGCACAAGGAGCGCAAAAACCTCAGGATACAGTTGGAGAATGGGGAGACCGGGCAGCTTTCCGAGGGTATCGGGCATCTTTCCAACCGCATCTACGAGGTGGCTTCTATGCTGGCCGATGCCCATTTCCATATCATGTCAAGCGAGGGGCAGGACAGCGATGATGATGATGAGCTCTTCCTGGATGGGCCGGAAGTGGAGCTTACCGGGGACTTTGCTGAGGATATCCGGCTCCTTGGGACGCAACTGCGGGATTTTGAGCTTCTGCGCCAGCGCCTGCAGATGCTCATGGAAGCGGCGTGAGAGTCCGTTGCATTAGTGACGGTGGAACAACTTGCCGGCGGCCATCATGAAGCTGTGGGGGAGGAGACCGGCGAGGATGCGGTGCAGGAAGGGAATCAGTCCCGGAGTGACGATTTCCACGTTGTTCTCGACACCGCGCAGGGAGCGCCGGACCACGTCTTCCCGTTCCTGTGGGAAGGGGAAGTTCTGGATATAGGTGGAATTCTTCGTGTTCTTCGCCTTTGCAATGAATTCCGTGTCCTCGATCCAGTAGGGGCAGACGGCGGTGACGTGGATGCCCCTGGAAGCAATCTCGGAGCGAAGGGCACGGGTGTAGCGGAGAAGGAATGATTTTGAAGCGGCATAGACGTTCAGGAAAGGGATGGGCTGGAAGGCCGCGCAGGAGCAGACCTGGAGTATCCTTCCCGTGGGAGGGATATAGGGGAGCGTCATCTGGGTGATGGCGACGGCTGCGCGGCAGTTAAGGTCGATCATGGAACAGAGTTCCTCGGTGGGAATATCAGAAAAACCTCCGATTTTTCCGAAACCGGCGGCATTGATGAGATATTTCACGATGGGATGGTTTTCGGCGAGTTCTTCTTCAATGGCCCGGAGCACTGCAGGTTCCGTGAGGTCGCAGGAGAGAATGCGGAGCGGCGTGGCCGTTTCTTCCGCCAGGGCCTGCAAGCGTTCCCTGCGGCGTGCGATGACCCAGATCTCGTCGAGTTCCCGCGTGTCCAGGGTGCGCACATATTCTCTTCCCAGCCCGCTGGAGGCTCCGGTGACAATGGCAATCAGCATGGGGTTCGATCCTTCCTGATGGTTTTTGTTTGTATTTTATCATATATTTCCAGCCCTCGTGAAGCACTTTTCTTGTGGGAACGTGCTCGGAGCTGGCATCGTGTTGAAAGGACTGTAATGAAGCGGCTGATTGTTGGGATAACAGGCGCCAGTGGGGCCATCATGGGAATGGAACTCCTGAGAGCCCTGAAGGGGATGCCGGAGGTGGAAAGCCATCTCATTGTGACGGGAGGGGCAGAAGCGACCTTTGGGTATGAGACGGAGCTTTCCATGGATGAAGTGCTGGGCATGGCTGATGTGGTCTATGACAATGGGGATATCGGGGCTGCCATATCCAGCGGTTCCTTCCGGACGGAGGGCATGATTGTCATTCCCTGCAGCATGAAGACTGTGGCAGGGATTGCCTCGGGATATTCCTCGAACCTGCTCCTTCGGGCAGCGGATGTATGCATGAAGGAGGGGCGCAAGGTGGTTCTCGTGCCGCGGGAGATGCCCCTGTCGCGGATACATTTGCGGAACCTCAAAGAGGCAGCGGATTCCGGCTGTGTGATTGTCCCGCCGGTGCTTACCTTTTACAATGGCGCAGATACGGTGGAGAAACAGGTGCAGCATATCATCGGCAAGGTGCTCATGCAGTTCGGGATGGAATGCGAGGGCTTCCGCCCATGGAATCCCAAACAAGGTTCAAGTTTTGCCTATGGCAAAACTTGAACAATTGCGTTATACTTTTAGTGAGAAATATATTTTGCCTGGAAGCGGGTGGTAGCAATGGCGATGAAAATAAGCAACTTTACGCCGCAGGGGCCGACAATCCTCAGGATGCGCGACAGTGGCGGGTCTGTGCAGGATACCGGGTCCGAGTTCTCCATGGAGCTTTTTGACCAGGAGGGAGAAATCTCCCAGGAACATCTGGACAAGCTCATGAAGCAGATCGATGCCCAGGGAGCAAAGCTCTCGGTGACGCCGACCTATGATGAGCTCAAGGAGTACCGCACCCTCATCAAGAACTTTGTCGGAGAAGCTGTTTCCCATATGTATGATATGCACACCCAGGCGGGATGGGATCGCATGGGCCGTCAGAAGGTCTATACGACGGTGCGCAAGATCGACAAGAAATTGGAGGAGATGGCGGAACGGATCCGGCTGGGACAGGCGAAACGATTGGATATCCTTGCCAGCCATGATGCCATCCGTGGCATGTTGCTGGACCTTTACCTGTGATGGACATCGATTGGAAAGGAATCATCGGACACGAGGAGAATATTGCCCGTTTGAGGAGGATGCTGCGGGAGGGAAGGCTTCCCCATGCCTTGCTTTTTACGGGGCCAGAAGGAGTCGGCAAGTGCCGGGCAGCCCGGACACTTGCCGCTGCTTTGTTGTGCGGGGAGGCGGAGGGTCCTTGCGGAAGGTGCCCTTCCTGTCGTGCACTGCGGCAGGACAGCCATCCGGATTATTATGAGGTTCGTCCGGAGAGCAGGGGGAAGGGGGCGCGTGTCATTCGCATTGAGCAGATACGGGACATGCAGGCAGAGGCTTCCCGTCTGCCGATCCTGTCCCATCGGCGGGTTGTTGTTATCGATGATGCAGATCTCATGAACGAGGCTGCGGAGAACAGTCTGCTGAAGACCTTGGAGGAGCCAACAGGACAGGTCACCTTCCTGTTGGTGGCAGGTTCCAGGGCATCGCTTCCCGATACCATCATTTCCCGTTGCATGCCCGTATTCTTTGGCATGCTGCCCATGGATGAACTCGCAGGCTTGCTGGCTCGTCGCGGGATCTCTGCGGCGGAGGCGGAAGAGCTGGCGGTTCTTTCCGATGGCAGCATGGGACGTGCCATGGTTCTTCATGAAAAGGACGGGATGAAGCTGCGGGATGATGCGATGGCCTTCCTGGAAGGGCTGGGTGCCATGGACATGGGGAAGATATGGTTGCGGAGCAAGGATATGGGGGAACAGGGCAGGGAGAGGATTTCCGAGTGGCTCATGTACCTCAACATGCTGCTTCGCGATATGCTGGTGCTTTATGAAAGCGATGACAGCGGGATAATCTATGCACGGGACATTCGCGGGAAATTGACGGATATGCTGCCAAAATTTCCGAAAGGGAGGATTTTCCCGATGCTCCGGCTGGTGAAGGAAAGCCAGAGACGCTTGCAGGCCAACGTGAATCTGCGTCTCTTCATGGAAGGCTTTTTGATTCGATTGAAGGATATATGATATATGATACGATGGGGGAAAGATCGTTGCAGACAGTAATAGGGGTCCGCTTCAAGAAAGCGGGGAAGATATATTATTTCAGTCCGGGACGGCTGGATATCGCCAAGGGCGATGATGTCATAGTGGAGACCGCCCGGGGCGTTGAGTGCGGGCGCACGGTCATCGGGCCGCGGGAAGTGGAGGATGACACGGTGGTACTTCCGCTGAAGGTCGTGCAGCGCAAGGCATCCGAGGCTGACAAGGAGAGGGTTCTGGAGAACAAGGAACGGGAAAAGGAAGCCTTCGGCATCTGCGGCAGGAAGATTGCAGAACATCAGCTTCCCATGAAACTGGTGGATGTAGAGTACACCTTTGACATGAACAAGATCGTCTTCTACTTCACGGCGGATGGACGCATCGATTTTCGGGAACTGGTAAAAGATCTTGCCTCTGTCTTCCGTACCCGCATCGAACTGCGTCAGATTGGCGTCAGGGATGAGGCAAAGCTCATGGGCGGTATCGGCTGCTGCGGGCGCCCCTTGTGCTGCGCTTCGTTTTTGGGGGATTTTGAGCCTGTCTCGATCCGCATGGCAAAGGAGCAGAACCTGTCACTAAATCCCACGAAGATATCCGGCATCTGCGGACGTCTTTTGTGTTGCCTGAAGTATGAAAATGACTGTTATGAGGAGGCGTGCCACAAGAAGCCCGTGGTGCAGGAGCCCAAACAGGGAAGCCGTGTGGTCTCTGTCGAGGGTGCAGGAAAGGTCATTTCGGTCAACACCCAGCGGCGCACGGCCACAATCCTTCTCGATGATGGAAAGACCATCGTGGCATCCTGGGAGGATGTTGTCGAGAAGGAGGAAGAAGAGGCCGGCGCAGAAAATGCTTCCCGGAGCGAGGAGAAAAAGGGAACGGAACGGCGTGCCCGGGAAGACGGCAAGCACCATAACGGCGGTGAAGAAAACTCCCATCGTCGTAGCGGACGAGGAGAGCGTTCCGGTGCAAAGGGACGGAAGGATCGTGGACATAAGGATGCCAAGGACGGCAAGGAACATAGGGAGCCCAGGGACCAGCGCAAAGGGCGCAAGGAGAAGCGGGAGGGCAAGGAAGGGAACGAGGCCGCCCGCGAATCCCATAACAGGCGCAACCGCAGCAGGCGTCCCAAAAACCAGAAGGAGCATCGAAATGAGGGGAATACCGGCATCAATACGAATAATCATGGCGGCTATGGCAAGCCCTTCGCCGATGTTGGGAAGGAAAAAAGCAGCGAGTGAGTCTGGTTGAGCTGAAGGCCTTTGAACGGCTGGATGATCTGATGCGGAGCGGGCGGCAGATCATCCAGAATACGCAGGAGTTCTGTTTTTCCCTGGATGCCGTGCTGCTGGCTCATTTTCCCCGTTGGAAGAAGCGGCAAAGGGTGTTGGAACTCGGCACGGGGACGGGGGTGATCCCCTTGATTATCGTTGACGAGGTAGCCCATGTGGATGCAGTGGAGCTGAATCCTGTCACGGCAGGTCTTGCAAGGCGCAATGTTTGCCTCAATGGTCTGGAGGACAGGATTTCCATTTGCGAGGGGGATTTTCGGAAGATACGGGAGCTGTATCCGCCGGAAACCTTTGATGTGGTGCTGGCAAATCCCCCCTATCGTCCTGTGGCCCAGGGCAATACCAACCTTCGGGATGGCGTGGCGCGGGCAAGGCATGAGTTTACGGCAACCCTGGAAGATGTTGTGTCGGCAGCCCGCTATGCCCTGCGTTTTCGCGGCACCTTTGCCATGGTGCATCTGCCGGAGCGTCTGGGGGAAATTATGGTTTCCCTTCATGAACACCGGATGGAGGCGAAGCGCCTTCGGATGATCCAGCCGAAGGAAGGAAAGGCACCCAATATGATGCTGGTGGAGGCCGTGGTGGGGGCAGCCCCCGGCGGGCTGAAGGTACTGCCGCCCCTCATTGTGCATGGGGCGGATGGCGGGTATACGGAGGAGATTTTGCGGATCTATGAATGCGATGGATGAAATGGAAGAAAAGCAGGCAGGGACACTCTATCTTGCGGCAACGCCCATCGGCAATCTGGAGGACATGACCTATCGATGCGTTCGCATCCTGTCGGAGACAGAGCTCATCGCTGCGGAGGACACGCGGCATACGCGGCAGCTTCTGGCTCATTTTGATATCCATACGCGGCTGACGAGCTACCATGAGCACAACAAGCTGGAGAAGGGGCCGGAACTCATCGGGTACCTGCTTTCCGGCAAGGATCTCGTCTGCGTCAGCGATGCGGGGCTTCCCGGAATCTGCGATCCCGGCAGCCATTTGGCAGAACTGGCCATCGAGGCCGGGATCAGGGTCACGGCTCTTCCTGGCGCGAATGCGGCTCTTTCCGCATTGATCTGTTCCGGACTGGACACCTCCATGTTCACCTTTGTCGGCTTTCTGCCCAAGACGGCGAAAAAGCGGCGGGAGATATTGGAGAAGGTGAAGCTGCGGGAGGAAACCCTTATCTTCTATGAGGCACCCCATCATCTCAAAGCGACGTTGAAGGAACTTGCTGCGATTCTGGGGGAGTCCCGTCGGGCGGCCATCGGCAGGGAGCTCACGAAGAAGTTCGAGGAGTTCCGCAGAGGCTCCCTTGGGGAGCATTTGCTTTATTATGGGATGAACGAGCCGAGGGGTGAGTTTGTCCTTGTGGTGGAAGGTGCAAGGGAAAATGGCCAGGGCCCACCTGAGGCGTCGGAAAATCCTATAGAATTGTACGAACAATTTTTGGCCCAGGGCAAGGACAAGAAAGAGGCCATGAGGGAAGCGGCAAAGAAATTGGGCATCAGCCGCAGGGATGTCTATACGGCACTTTTGGAGCGGCAGAATCCCAATTGCAATATATGAGGAGGCATTTTCGTGGAAAAGAAGAAACCGTTTTATATCACTACACCGATCTATTACCCCAGTGCAAAGCTGCACATCGGGCATGCTTATTGCACCACCATAGCTGATGCCATTGCCCGGTTCAAGCGCCTTGCGGGATATGATGTGTTCTTCCTCACCGGCTCCGACGAGCATGGGCAGAAAATCCAGCAGACGGCGGAGGCGGCAGGGGTCACCCCCATCGAGTATGTGGATGGTATTGTGGCAGGGTTCCAGAACCTCTGGAAGGAACTCCATATTTCCAATGATGATTTCATCCGCACCACAGAGGAACGCCATCAGCGCGTGGTGCAGGAGGTGTTCCGCCGCATCTATGAGAAGGGGGACATCTACAAGGGTTCCTATAAAGGGCTTTACTGCACGCCTTGTGAGAGCTATTGGACGGAGCACCAGCTCGATGAGAACGGCTGCTGCCCTGACTGCCATCGTCCGGTACAGGAGGTCTCGGAGGAAGCCTATTTCTTCAAGATGTCCAAATATGCGGACAAGGTGCTGGAATACATCGAGGCGAACCCCGATTTCATCCAGCCCGTGTCCCGCCGCAATGAGATGATCAATTTCATCAAGCAGGGACTGGAGGATCTTTGCATCTCCAGGACCTCTTTTGACTGGGGGATTCCCGTTCCCATCGATACGAAACATGTCATTTATGTCTGGTTTGACGCACTGACGAATTACATCACGCCCATCGGGTTCCTGGACGACAGGGAAAAATTCGACAAGTATTGGCCGGCGGACATCCATCTGGTGGGCAAGGAGATCGTGCGCTTCCATTCCATTATATGGCCTTGCATCCTCATGGCCCTGGACCTTCCCCTGCCGAAGATGATCTACGGGCATGGATGGCTCATCGTGGGCGGCGACAAGATGTCGAAGTCCAAGGGCAATGTGGTGGATCCCCTCGCGCTCATCGAGGAATTCAGTGCCGATGCCATCCGCTATTTCCTGCTCAGGGAGATCAATCTGGGACAGGACGGCAATTTCTCGCGGGATGCCCTCATCACCCGCATCAATTCCGACCTTGCCAATGACCTTGGCAATCTCCTGCACCGTACCCTCAATATGATCGGCAAGTTCCAGCAGGGAAGCCTGATCCCGCCGCAGGGAGAGAGCGGGATTGACGCGTCCCTCAAGGCAGATGCCATGGAGACCGTGAAAACCTATGGGGAAGAGATGGAGGCAATGCAGCTGAGCAGTGCCATCAAGAAGGTCTGGGCCTTTGTCAGCCGCGCCAACAAGTACATCGATGAGACGGCTCCCTGGGTGCTGGCGAAGGATGCCGGCAGGAAGCAGGAGCTTGCCAACACCATGTACAATCTTGTGGAGAGCCTGCGCATCATCAGCGTGCTCATTTCCCCCTACATGCCTGTGACGGCGGAGCGCATCTGGAAGCAGCTGGGACTGCCGAAGGAGTTTTCCGGGGTACAGCTTTCGGACATCCAGGAGTGGGGCGGTACCCCCGGCGACCTGAAGGTTGGTGTGCCGGAGCAGCTTTTCCCGCGCATTGAGATGGAGAAGGAGGAGGCTCCTGCCAGGCAGCAGAAGGCAGCCGGAAAGAAGGAGAAGGCAAAGGCCGATGCAAAGAAGGAGGAGCATCCTGAGATCACCATGGAGGATTTCTCCAAGATCCATCTGCGGGTGGTGAAAGTGCTGGCGGCGGAGCCGGTGCCAAAGACGGAGAAACTGCTGAAGCTCACGGTGGATCTCGGCGACGAGGAGCGTGAGATCGTATCGGGAATCGCCCGGCACTATACACCGGAGGAACTTATCGGCAAGAATGTGGTCATGGTCATCAACCTGAAGTCCGCGAAAATCCGCGGAATCGTCTCCCATGGCATGGTGCTGGCGGCTTCCCATGGCGATGACATGAAGCTTTTGGACGTGGATATGCCCGTGGGAAGCAGGGTGCGCTGATGGAATTCGTGGATACCCATGCCCATCTGAACGATGGGAAATTCGCAGACGATGTGGAAGAGGTCATTGCACGGGCAAGGGAGCACGGCGTGAACCGCATCATCAATATGGGGGATACAATGGAATCCTCGGCTTTGGTTGCAGAAATGGCAGACTCCCATGAGGGCCTCTTTGCCGCCGTGGGCATCCATCCGGAGGAAGCCCATGAGCTTTCGGAGAAGGATATCGACCAGCTGGCGGCATGGGCAAAGCATCCCAAGGTCGTGGCCATCGGCGAGATCGGGCTGGACTACTATTGGGAAAAGGATGCAGAAAAACGCCAGCTGCAGCAAAGGGTGTTCCTTTGCCAGCTCGATCTGGCGCGGCAGCTTCATCTGCCCGTTTGCATCCATGACCGGGATGCCCATGGGGATGTGCTGGAAATCCTGAAGCGGGAAGGGAAGGGGCTTCGCGGTGTTCTCCATTGCTTTTCGGGCAGTTGGGAGATGGCTCGGGAAATCTTTCGCATGGGCTGGTTCATCGGCGTGGACGGCCCATTGACTTTCAAGAATGCGGCCAAGCTTCCGGAAATCCTCCGTCAGGCCCCGAAGGACATGGTGCTGGTGGAAACGGATTCCCCCTATATGGCACCCACCCCCATGCGCGGCAAGCGCAACGAGCCAGCCTATGTGCGCCATGTGGCGGAAAAGGTGGCGGAGATATGGGAAATGAGTCTGGAGGAAGTTGCTGCCCGGACAACGCGGAATGCGGAAGCGCTTTATAAAAAAATGACTTTATGAAGAAGGTGTCAAAATGGCGGAACAGTCACCACAGGAGATTCCGTTGGAGATTCGTTGGGAGTTGGCCTATACATTGCGTCGGCTCGAGTATGGCATCGATGTGAAGGCGAATGTGAGCAAGCTGTGGCGTTTGTGTGCAAATCATCGCATCTCCCAAGAGGAACTGCTTCCTCTCGTCAGGGCATGCTTGCATCCGGACAGGGTTCTGGAGGCTCTTTCGGGAGGCAAGGAAGAAACTCCTGATGACAAGAGGATTGCGGTCATTTCCTGCGTGAACAATGATCGGAAATACGAGGAATGTCTTTTGTATCTGAGTCGATGCGATTTGCCGGATGGAATGGAATTGGAGCCTATCGCCATCTATCATGCGGAGAGCATCACCAGTGGTTACCAGGAGGGGATGCAGAGTAGCCGGGCGAAGTACAAGATTTACATCCATCAGGACCTTAGTGTTGTGAAAAAGGACGCTCTGCAACGTATGCTGCGTATTTTTGCGGAGCATCCGGAAGTTGGGATGATTGGGTTTGCCGGATGCAGCAGTATGCCAAAAACCGGTCGTTGGTACGAGACGGAGGGACAGCGATATGGCGTTGCTGTTCAGGCAGTTTCCCCTGACCTTACGTATAGTCTGGGATTTTTGAAAACGGAAAAGGAATTTGAGTTTGTTGAGGCCATTGATGGGATATTCATGATGACACAATATGACCTGCCATGGCGAAGCGATTTGTTTCATGGATGGCATTTCTATGATATCTCACAGTCCATGGAGTTTCGGAAAAGGGGCTATCGCATTGTGGTGCCCTGTTCGGGTGATATATGGTGTATCCATGATAGTCCGGGTTTTTCCTTTGATACGGATCCGGACTACAATGAGGCGCGTCGGCTCTTTCTTGACACGTATCAAGAGTTTTTATGAAATAAAATCGATGAAAAAAATGAATATAAATAATAATTTTTAGTTATTAAAGGACTGCCGGTGCTATTCGCCGGCAGCCCTTGTTTTATAGGACTTCAAGCCCTTTCATTTTCTTTTCATTGAAAAGTGGTAGAAGCATGGCGAATCTGATGCCGTAGTGGGGGACAGGGACTATTTTACAGTGTTTTTTCAGACTGAAGTGGGAAACTATGACACAAGAACTTGGTGAGGCAGTGACTTGTCGGGTTCGGGACTGTTTTCCGAATGCTGTCGAAAGGGGGAATTGAATGAGTTTAAAGAAAATACGCTTATTCCGAAAGAACGAGAAAAAATTGGCAGTCAGCCTGATGTTGGCCTCGTTCATGATGCTGACGACAGGCTTTACACAGAAAGATATACAGCATGTGCAGATTGAGGTGGACGGGCGCGTCATAGACACCCATACCGCCAAGGTCAGCCCGGAACGAATCCTGCGCGAAGCAGGGATATCCCTTGAGGATAAGGACGAGTATCGTCTGAAGAAAGATGGAAACAAGACAGAGATTACGGTTTACCGTGCTGTCCCGGTAACCATTGATTGCGATGGACAGAAAAGTGAAGTTTTGACCAGTAAGCTGACAGTGGAAGAAGCCCTTTTGGATATGGGCTATCAACTGGAGGACTATGATGTCACTCCAGGATTGGAATCGACAATTCATGAGCATCTCAATATAACATTGTCTGACAGGGCAGCCAGGATTGCGGCTGAGCGAGCAGCAGCTGCTGAGGCCGAGGCTGAAAGACAGCGCGGAGAACAGGTAGAGACGTCGCGGGGCATGGCTCGCTACTCAGAGGCCATGATCATGGAGGCGAGTGCCTATCTGCCGACAGATGGCGGCGGAGATGGCATCACGGCTTCCGGCATGATGGCCGAGCGCGGCGTGGTGGCTGTGGATCCTGACGTGATACCGCTTGGTACACGCCTTTACATCCCCGGCTATGGCGAGGCAATTGCCGCTGATACCGGCGGAGCCATCATTGGCAACATGATTGACCTCTGCATGGAGGATTATGGCGAGGCCATGGAGTTTGGCCGCCGTGATATCACCGTCTATGTACTGATTTAAAAGAAGAGCTTCCAGGGAATTTTCCTTGGAAGCTTTTTTGTGCCTTCATTTGTCGAAATAGAGGGGGGTTCCGTCGGCTTCGGCTTTTTGGATCATGGTTTTGAGGCGTTCGATATTTTTCTTGTGACGGTCGATGGCGAAGCCGATGCGGGTGTGTTCCTCCTCGGTGAAGTCACCGTTCTTGTTGCGTTCCTCGATGATTTTGAGGCGTTCTTCCACATCACGGAGTTCGTCTGTCAGGAGTTTTTTGTGCTGCAGGGCAAAGCCATAGACAGCCCGGAGCTGTTCCTCTACGTATTGGGCGTATCCAGGTTCGCCGGAGTCCGTTTCCAGCTGCCGTGCCACATGACAGATGATGTCGAAGGGGTTCTCGGCGCTGTGGATCATGTTGAGGATTTCCATTTTTAACTGCTGCTCCTGGCCGTGGGGGCGGGAGAGATTGGAAAGGTCGGTTTCGTTTAAGTTGGGCATGGGGATCACCTGCTGTCATTTTTTAGGAAGGCTATGCAACGGAAGAGCGGGGGGCGATTTTTCGGACTGCACTGGGCGTGTTGAAAAACTCCATCAGCGCACTACAGCGGCTATTTTTCCGTCTGCCTGCGTCAGTGCCCCCTTGACGTAGCTCTGCTACGACTGCGGGGTCACTTCCTTGTCATACGAAAAACTATCTCGCTGTAGTGCACTGTTTCCGTTTTTTAACACGCCCTGTCCCGCATGGGGATGGGGGCCCCATAAACGTTTGCGGGCCAGCCCTTCGGGCAGTCGTTCCGTCCGGGAAAATCGCCCCCCGCTCTTCCTTGAGGCACTTTTTTGGCCTATGATATAATAGTGATATGAGAATTCTAGCATTTGCTGTGATAAAAGGCAAATGCTATTTTTGGAATGGAGCGATGAGTATGGTGACGTATATATATCCGGAATATGCGGGGCGGTTTCGATGTGACGGGAAAGTATGCGGCAGCCGTTGCTGTCGGGATTGGAGCGTGGCGGTGGATCCCGGGACATATGAAAAGTATCAGGAGCTGGAGCCGGAGGAGGTGCGCGATGAGATTTGTGGGTGGTTTTCCGGGCAGGACGAGAAGGGGAATTATCCGGTGCGGCTTCGGGAGGACAGGAGATGCCCCTTTCTTCGGCAGGATAGTCTTTGCCGTCTGCAGAGGGACTACGGGGAGGAATTCCTGTCGGATATCTGCTATTCCTATCCCCGGGTGACTTATCGGATCGGGGAGGTTGTGGAGCAGTCCCTGGCCATGAGCTGTCCTGTGGCGGCCAGATTGCTCCTGGGACAGGACGGGCCCCTTCGTTTTGTGGAGGAAGAGAGGGAAGAGCAGCGAAGGGGCTGGCAGTTCGATATGACGGATAAGGTGGGGCAGCATGGGGAGGACTGGCAGGATCTGCAGTCGGCGGGTATCTGGCTTTTGCAGGACAGGAGGCTCACCCTTGACCAGTGCCTGTTTTCCCTGCTGTCTTTTTACAGGCGGGCGGAAGTCCTGTTGGAGGCAGGAGATGGCAAGGGCTTTGGGAGGCTGTTGGAGGATGTGGAGTCCGGGGAGTTTTCCCTTCGTGCCATGGAAGAGGGGCGCGGCGGGGAATTTTCGAGGACGGGATACATTCGCACCATGATGGATCTGTTCCATGCACTTTACGGGGCGCCGTCGAATGAGGAGCGATTGGGTGCATTGCTTGGAATCTATGAATGGCAGCATCCAATCTTTATAAAGCAGCTTTTGCAGGAGCATCGCTCCTTGTTCGAGAATTATCTGGCCAATGAGTTCTTCCTCCGTTTTTATCCCTATGCCTATCCAGAGTCTATGGAAGGGAATGCGCGGATTTTCGTCCTGTCATGGAAGGTGATGGAGTTCGCCCTGCTGATGATGTCGGCACAGGGGGACATGGGATTCGAGAAGATCCTCCTTGGTATTGACCGCTTGACGGAGCGGCTGGACCATAACAGGGATGCCATGCGGATTATCCGCGAGTATTTGAAGGAAAATCCCATTCAACACGCCCTGGTTTGCCTGCAAGCCTTTTGCGTGATAGAATAAAGGGCAGGTGCCTTTTTGTGGCACAGTATTCATCGTTTATCCACGGAAATATCCACATTATCCACAGGCTGTGGAAAACAATTTGTGGATAATTTCATGTTATACTGGAGTCAGGATTATTTCATATTGGAGATGAAAAAGTTTGAAGACCAGAGAAATCGATATCGCAAAAGAACTGGAAAACATGGAAACGGCGGCAAAGGAAGCGAAGGAGGAACGGCGCAAACAGCTTTATCGCCACAAACTTCCGGAGAAAAGAGATTTGAGAAATGCTCTTTCCGGCATGACGAAGGCGACGTTGGAGGATATCTGCTACAATCTCAATGTGACAGGGGTCAGTTCCCTGAAGAAGGACGAGCTGGTGGAAAGACTGGCGGAGGCGGTGCCTGAGTTTTCCCGTCGCTGGTTTCCGTCTATGCTGGAAGAGGAATACGGCTGTTTCCGCCATCTCATGGAGCATTCCGGCATCTCCACGGAACTTCGGGACGATGATATCCGACTGGATTATCTGATGGGATTGGGGCTCATTTCCTGTGGCGTCCAGGAGGAGAAGCTCGCATGGTACATGCCGGAGGAGATACAGGAGGAGTTTCGGAAGATTGATTCTGGTGTTTTCCGCAGTGCGGTGGAACTCAATACGGAAATCGCAAGGCTGGCAACGGGGCTGCTTTTTTATTGCGGCTATCTGAATTTTGACCAGCTTTATGATATGGTGGGCGGATATCTGGAGAAGGAGGCGCGGGAGACCGTTTCCTTTATGGATTTCGTGGGCATCATGCTCAATGCGGCCTGCTGGAAGCAGAACATCAGGGCGCTTCCCCATGGAATGAAATACTATACCCTCATCAGTGCGGACAAATTGGAGAATGAGCAGTGCCGCCGCAGCAACCTGGATTTTGCCAGACTGCCTTATGACAAGGTTTATGAGGCAGGGGAGGACAATTACATTGAGGCGACGGATGCCTACAAGGCGCTGGCGCAGTTCATCATGAAGGAGCATGGATACGATGTCCTCAAGGCAGCGGATGTGGTGGGGGAGATCCTCATCCTGCTCCAGAACGGCAATGCCATGAAGGATGTGGTGGAATATCTTGAGGAGCTTGGCCTCATGGCGGATGACCGCAAGGCAAAGGCAATGGTTCCCCTGCTGGTGGATTTCAACAATTCCACGCATCTCTGGCCCCTCAAGGGACATACACCCGGGGAACTCATGGGGGAAAGCAAGGGGAAGGTAATCCCCTTTGGACGCCACAAGATGAAGGCCAAAAGAAACGATCCTTGTCCCTGCGGCAGCGGGAAGAAATACAAGAACTGCTGCATGGCAAAGGATGAGGAAATCTGAAAGGATTGGGAGGATGCCGTGTAAGGCGGGACATCCGATTTTGGAGAATTCTATGAAAGAGAAGATACAGAGGAAAACAGGGATTTGCCGTATTTTGCTGCTGTCCTGCCTGGCTGCTTTCGTGATGCTGGGATGGGGGGGCAGTGCAGAGTGCGCGGAGAAAATCATCTTCATTCCCCACGATAACCGCCCGATTTCCATGCAGCAGACGGCGGAGGTGGTGGAACAGGCCGGCTATGAACTGGTGATGCCGCCGGAGGATCTGTTGTCCCGCGCCCTGGAAGAACCGGGGAATCCCGATGGATTGTGGAAATGGCTGGAGGAAAATGCAAAATCTGCGCAGGCAGCGGTGGTCTCCACGGATTCCATGCTTTATGGGGGATTGATTCCCTCGCGGAAACATGAGATTGCACAGGTGAAAATCGATGAGAGGGTGAAACGGTTCAAGCAGTTTCACGACAAGTATCCGAAACTCAGGCTGTACCTTTTCGGCTCCTTGATGCGGACGCCGAAGAGCGGGATCTATTCCGGAAATGAGGAGCCGGAGTACTACAATGATTACGGCGCGGATATCTTTCGCTATACGGCACTCAAGGACAAGGAGGAGATGGGGCATCTTTCCGCCCAGGAGAAAGCAGAGATGAAAGAGGTCCGGCAGCGCATCCCCTCGGAGGTATTGCTGGATTGGATGAACCGTCGGGAGAAGAACCTCTCTGCCACGAAACAGCTGATGGACTTGACGAAGCAAGGCATTGCGAAATGCTTCGTTGTCGGTCGGGATGACAATGCGCCTCTTTGCCAGACACATAAGGAAAACAGGGAGCTCAAGTCCTATGCCGCGACAAGGGGAATGGCCGGGAGCCAGTTCAAGTCCATGACGGGAATTGATGAATTCAACCTGCTGCTCCTGACGCGGGCGGTCAACGATTTGCAGAATGAGGTTCCCTTTGTCTATGTGTTGTACAATGAGGGCACGGGTGCGGATACGATTCCTTCCTATTCCGACGAGCACATCGGGGATTCCATTCGTGATTCTGTGGTGGTGGCCGGTGGCATGCTGGTTCCCGAACCGGGCAAGGCGGATTTCGTCCTGTTGGTGAATACGGATCCTCAGGGGAGAACAGGGGAGGCATCTTTTTCCGTGCCGGGTTCTGCACCGATGGTCAACGATGGGAATGTGCGGGAAGGCTCCATGTATTTCTTCGACCTTCTGAAGGATTGCCTCGCCAAAGGGTATCCTGTGGGGATTGCGGATATCGCCTTTGCCAATGGTTCCGATAATGCACTGATGGAGAATCTGTGGAAGGAAGGCCTGCTGGGAAGGCTTCGTGCGTATTCCGGATGGAACACGGCGACCAATAGTTCCGGCTTCGCGCTGGGAACAGGGATGCTGTCCAACAAGATGACCGATGCGGGACGGGAGCGGCTCCTGCTTCGCCGCTATCTTGATGACTGGGCATATCAGGCCAATGTACGAGGCGCTGTGGAAAATGAGCTGCGGATGGCAGGGCATGCAGAAGCCTATGGACGGCTGGATGGTTTCCGCACGGAAGAGGAAAATCGTGTCGGCGCACTTCTGAGGGAATTTGCGGAGAGGAACTTTCCTTCTTTTAATGGGTGGCAGAACCTGAAGGTGAGTTTCCCATGGAATCGCATGTTTGAGTGCAAGATCATGTTTTGAGGGGTTGCGGATATGTGGAAACGATGGATTGCTGTTTTGCTTGTGGCTGCATTGGGGATTCTGCCGCAGGGGAAGGCCGTGGCATCGTCCCCGGATCCCTGGGCGATAGCGGCCCAGGCATTGGGGATTTACGGCATGTACAAGTCGGCGTTGACGGATCTTTTGCGCATGGGAAATAATGTCCATGCCCAGGTGAGCAGCCGCAGGCAGGACCTTCGGGAGAACGGGCAGGACAGGAACCCGATGGATGTGCAGTTGGTGGATCGGGTCATGAAGCAGCTCATTGACAAGGGAGAGTATGCAATGCAGGTGAATTCTCTTCCTTTTCTCTGGGCAGTGAATAACAGCAACCGTTTCAATGCTTCCTGTTATCCGACGAATTACATCAGTGTGAATCGCGGGCTGGTGCGGGGACTTAATTCTGATGAGGACGAGATTGCAGCGGTGCTGGCACATGAGATGGTGCATGGACTCAGGCAGCACAGCGCCCACAATTATGCCCAGGCAGTGGCCCAGGCGATGGGAATCACCCTCCTCGGCATGGAGACGAGTAACGTTGACTGGCAGAAGCTCAACGGGCTTGTGGGATATTCCATTGCCACGAATATCTCGATGCCCATGGAAGCGGAGGCGGATGAGGAAGGTTTCTTCATCATGACGAGTGCCGGGTTCAATCCCGGGGGGCCTGCCGCAGCCATGGCCCGTATGCAGCATTATCTTCGCTATGAGACACGGGATATGTATGAGTTTGACAGCCCGGACAAGAAAGATCAGACAGAGTACAGTGACCATCCGGAGACCGAGGATCGCGAAAAGCGCCTGGCAGAGCTGATGACGGAGTACAGCTGTGGGCATGTGACGGTACGCGATCAAAAGGATGTGCTCATCGATGGGGAGCTTTTCCTTTCCGTGGGGGATACGGGGGCAAGCTATGACAATACCATGGAGAATGCCTATGGGGTTGCCGGGGCTCTTGCCAAGGCATTCCATGATCACGACACGATCGAGGGATGGGATTTCTACACGGATGAACAGGGGAGAATGGATTGCCTCACGGATGACCGGGTTTATCGCGTCCTGAAGGAGTTTGCCGGAAACGCGGAAACGATGCAGCGATTGGAGAATCTGGTGACCGCAGCCTATGGCAGGGAAACTGATGCGGAAGGCCGGGTGAAACTTCAGGAGAAGGAAAGAAAACGGATGGATGAACTGGAGAAAATCCGGCAGCAGGCATCGTCCGCAGACAAAAAGTTTGCGGAAAAGCTTCGTTATAACAGCGATGCCTACAGCGACTATGGCATGAGTGAGATGGCCATGGTGGAGATGGAGCGGGCCATGAAAAGCGAGAAGCAGGACAACATGGCGGAATGTTATGTGATCCGCGGCAGGGCCAAGGCCGTGGCAGGGGATTTTGCCGGGGCATTGGAAGATGCCGGGAAGGGGATCTGCATGGATGGGAGTAATGCCCTGAACTATTTGAACAGGGCGGATATCTATCGCATGATGGGAGATCGGGAAAAGGCAATGGAGGACTGTGCCAAGGCAAGGGATCTGGATGGGAAAAGCGCAGTGGCATGGCTTCTCACGGCGGAACTTTACGATGAGATGGATCAGAGGGAGCAGGCGCTGGATGCCTACCGGACTTTGCATTCCCTGGATTCCAAGGCTGAGATTCCCAAAGAATATCTGAAGGAAATCGATCCCAAAGCATTTGCCCGGATGGAAAAGGAAGAAGCGAAAAAAGCGCAGGAAATGAAGGAACAGGAAGATGCTGCGGAGGAGAAGGGCGCATGAGCCGTGAGAAGCAGGAAAAAGTTCTGGCCTTGTTGGAATATATCCGCCAGATCTGTGTTTTGCAATATAAAACCGTGACAGACATTGAGAAACAGGAATGGGTGCTCTATCTGGACAAGCTGGAATCCGAGGCAGGCGGAATCCGCTTTTTTGCCGGCAAGGATGAGGATGGTAGCGAAATCCTTTTGGATGTAGGCCGCCCGAAGTTTTCGCCTTGTCCTGCTTTGCCGGATGCCCTGGCGGGCTGGATTGCGACGCCCCGATGGGAAGATTTTCATGTGGATGAGGTCAAGGTGCACTCAGAATTGACGAAGACCACGGAGCAGATGGGAAGCATTGTCATGCGCTTCCATGACAGCGAGCGGCGCGTCAGGAATTTTTCCGAGTGGAAGAAGGCCAGGCTGCAGTGGCGCAAGAAAGAGCGGTTAAAACAACAGGCGAAGCAACTGTTCGATGACCTTTACCGCATATATGAGCGTTGCCGCCGGGATGGCGGGAAGATGGAACTCATGGCGGGAAATGGTTTCTTTTACAGTGGGCTGGATTCCCGTCTGCATCATCCCCTGCTGCTCAAAAAGGTACATGTGCGCTATACGGAAAAGGAGCACATGCAGCTTGTGGATGCCAGGGAAGAACCGGAGTTCTATGCTGAGTTTTTCCTTGGGCAGGAGGATGTGGGAGAAGAGGCACTCCGTGCAGCACAAAGGAAAGTCGGGAGATCCGGCCTCCATCCTTTGCAGAAAGACGTTGGGGAAGCTCTCTTGAAGGATATGGCCTCCCTGCTCAGTCCCAAATGCCGTTATGCGGCAGAAGGGTTCCATATCCTGCCTACGGATTGGTACATTCTCTATGCCCGTCCTGTGCTTTTCCTGCGCAGGAAGCATTCGAGAAAAGAAAGACTGCTCTCGGGAATCATGGAACGCATTGCAGATAAGGGCGATGTCCCTCTGCCCCTCCTGGATATTGTGGATGCCAAGGCATTGGAAAGAAGTGCGGCCTGTCGCAGGGAGACCCTGGCGGATGCAAGGGGGGAGTCCGAGGATATTCTCCTGGTAAAGTCCGCAAATGTGGAACAAATCGGAATCGCAAGAAAACTGGAGGAATCCTCTGCTGTGGTGGTACAGGGGCCTCCCGGTACGGGAAAGACGCATACCATTGCAAACCTGTTGGGGCATTTCCTGGCACGGGGGAACCGCGTGCTGGTGACGAGCCCGACACCCAAGGCATTGCGCATCCTGAAGGACATGCTCCCGGAGGGAATCCGCAATCTCTGTGTTTCCCTGCAGGGGGATTCCTATCGGGATCTGGAACGCTCCGTGGAGGGAATCTGCGATGTGCTGGGAAGCTCCACCACAGAGGATATGGAGTATGAGGCTCAGGAAGCGCGCCGGAAATGGAAGGAAGCCCGGAAGATGCTCGGCGATTCCCGTGAAAAGGCAGCCGCTGTCCGGCGCATGGAGCGCAGGAGGGATTTCTTTTCCTTCGGGGGAGAAGCGTATTCCCTTTCGGAAATGGCCAGGTTTGTCCATGAACATGAGCATTTATTGGAAATTGTCCCGGGAAAGGTCGGGGAGGGGAAGGCAATCCCCCTGACAACAGAGGAACTGGCCCTGCTCTATGCCAGCAACGGCTTGTTCAGCCGTCAGGACATGAAGGAAATGGCGGAGAATCTGCCGAAGAGCGGCAGGCTCTTGTCCCCTGTAGATGTGGAAAATCTCTTGCAGGAACAGGAAATCCTGGGTGAGCGGGAACGCGGCCTCCTGCAGGAACTGCCGGACTGGTCTGTGGAGGAAGAGCATATCTTTTACCGTCATGAGCAGGTCGTGGCGGATTTTCAGATGGACGCATTTCTGACGGCAGAGGCAGATTACCGGCAGATCGATTTTGCATGGATGGAGTCCGTATGGGCCAGGGAAGCTGTACTGGCAGGCAGGCAGGGCGGAACCGCCCGGATGGCATGGGAGCAGCTGGGCGAGGATATCCGGCGGGTGCGGACCTGCAAGGATGCAGCCGTGATTCCGCTCCTGGGGCGTTCGGTGGAATGCCCGGAGGAGATCATGTATGATGAGCGGGTGCTCCGGGATCTGTCGGATATGCGGGAGGCCTTTGCCCGCAAGGGAAATCTGTCCATTCTGCAGAAGATCCTTCATGGAAGCTGGCGCAGGCTCTCACAGAAGATCCTCGTTGACGGCCATGGCCTTCGGAGCGATCAGGACTGCATGGTGGCGGAGCGGTATCTCAGCCTGCAGCAGGCGCGGCGGCGGGTGCAGCAGGAATGGGACCATCTTCTGGGACGGTGCGGTGAGCCAACCTATGAGGAGCTTTGGATTTCCTCGGATGATGTGGATGATATTTGCAGCGCCCGCTGGGAGCAGATCCATTATTGCCTTGACTGGTACGATAACCGCAGGGAATCCTTCCAGAAACATCTGGATGAGGCGGGGGTAAAGCTGGAAAAGATCCTGCCGGAGGATGAGCGGTTCATGACACCGCGCCAGCAGATGGCGATGGAGATCCACTGGCTTCAGGAATCCTGGCCTCAATGCGCTGCACTGGTTCGTTTGGAATGCATCGAGAAACAGGCATTGATGGGAAATTTCCGCAAGCGTGTGGCAGAACTGGCGGAACGGCGTTCCCAGCTCGCCAAGCGCTTGGCTGTCGCATTGCAGGGGGGGAGTAGCGAGGCCTATCGCAAGGATTATGACAAATTGCTCCATTACGAAAGCCTGATGGACAAGTTCAAGGAGCGGACGGATTTTCTGGCGCGTCTTGCGTCGGTTGCCCCCGACTGGGCAGCGGCCATAGCCCGCCAGCATGGAAGTGCTGGTATGGCAGAAGTTCCTGTCGGCCTTGAGGATGCATGGAAATGCCGACAGTTTGTTCAGCAATTGGCAAAGGTGGCCGGGGAGAATATGGCAGATTTGGATGGATCGTTGCACCGGCAATTGGAGCAGCTTCATGAAATTACGGCCGGTCTGGTGGAAAAACTGGCATGGCGGAATTTTTTCAGGGAAGTTGCAGACAGCGGCATTCGTGCAACACTCATGAGTTGGAGCAGGGCGGTGAAAAAAGCCGGAAGGGATGCAGGGAAAAACATTTCCCGCCGTGTCCGCATGGCGCGGAAACAGACGATGGAACTGCAGTCCACCGTGCCGGTATGGATTATGCCCCTGGACAAGGTATGGGATAATCTGCAACCGGAGAGCAGGAAGTTTGATGTCATCATCATGGATGAAGCAAGCCAGGCAGATATCACATCACTGCCCCTGCTTTATTTCGGGCACAAGGTGATTGTGGTGGGAGATGACAAGCAGGTAGCACCGGACCCAATCGGTCTGTCAGAGGGTGAGGTGTCCGGCCTTGGAATGCCTTCTCTTTTCGAGGGAGATGGATATGCAAATCCCTATGTGCTGGACAATTCCCTCTATGATATCGCCCGGATGTATTTCGAGACGCGCATGTTCAAGGAGCATTTCCGTTCTGTTCCCGAGATTATCGGTTATTCCAACCAGCTTGTCTACCAGAATCTCATACAGCCTCTCCGGGAATCCGGAGGGAGTGCGCTGAAACCTGTGGTTTCCTATGAGGTGGATGGCGTGCGGGACGGGGAGCGGCCAGTGAATTGGAAGGAGGCAGAGGAGATTGTCCTGCTCATGATGGCCTGCATGGAGCAACCGGAGTATGAGGGAAAGACCTTTGGCGCCATTTCGCTCCTGGGGGATGCCCAGGGGCGCCTGATACGGGAGATTGCCCTGCGGCGCATCGGCATTCCGCGTTTGGAGGAAAGGAATTTCCTGTCGGGCAACCCCATGAATTTCCAGGGAGATGAAAGGGATGTCATCTTCCTTTCCATGGTGGATGATGCAGCATCGGTGCAGGAGATGGATTCCGGGAAGGAACCGGCCGATGCCGAAAAGCGGAACTATAATGTTGCAGCAAGTCGGGCCAGGGATCAGCTATGGGTGCTTCATTCCATGGAAATCGAGGAACTGGAGGAAGGCGGTCTTCGGCGCGGCCTTCTGGAATATGCGGCCGCCCCGGAGGATTCCATGATGTTGCCGGATGGGAGAGCGGCAGGGGATTCCGTGCCGACGTTCCATCACGAGGTGGCACAGAGGCTTCGCCAGCGGGGGTTTCGGGTAGAGGAGCGATGGCCCGTGGGCTCCTATCGGATTGATATGGCAGTCCTGTCCCATGGCCGAAGGGTCGCTGTTTCCTGTGAAGGCGAGGACGGGGAGAATGACGAGAACCGTCTTTTGGAGGCGCAGAAGGAACAGGCAGTGCTGGAGCGTTTGGGATGGGTATTCCTGCGGCTTCGGGGCAGCAGGTTCTACCGTTCCCCGGAGAGCGCCATGGATGACATGGAAGAAGAGCTTCGCCGCTATGGGATCTTGCCGATGGGGAAGGAAGACATCGGCCATTCAGCAGGGAAGGCGCGGGAAGAGCTTTTGGCCAGGGTGCTGGAAGCCGCAGCACGGATTCGCGAGGAATGGCGGAGAGAGGATTTGCTGGCCGATGAAAAAAATGAAAAAAGTGCTTGACAAAAGACCGATAAATGATTAGAATAGATTTTGTCAGTCAGTACAGGGGTATCCCTGCTGGTGCATAGGATGCGGAAATAGCTCAGTGGTAGAGCACCACCTTGCCAAGGTGGGGGTCGCGAGTTCGAGCCTCGTTTTCCGCTCCATCCTGCGGAAATAGCTCAGTGGTAGAGCACCACCTTGCCAAGGTGGGGGTCGCGAGTTCGAGCCTCGTTTTCCGCTCCATCCTGCAGTTGGTTTTGCCGGATGTACCGGCGAAAATCAATATATCTATGGGCCTATAGCTCAGTTGGTTAGAGCAACCGGCTCATAACCGGTCGGTCCTTGGTTCGAGTCCAAGTGGGCCCACCAAAAAATACATAGTTTTGTGACTCAGTAGCTCAGCTGGATTAGAGTATTTGACTACGAATCAAAGGGTCGGGGGTTCGAGTCCCTCCTGGGTCACCATCATGGGTAGGTGGCCGAGTGGTTAAAGGCAACAGACTGTAAATCTGTCATCTTCGGATTACGATGGTTCGAATCCATCCCTGCCCACCACGAAAAGGCAAGCGTCGCGAAAGCGGCGCTTTTTTTGGTAGTAAAAAGGTTTTTTGACAGGAATGTCGAATTCGAATAAGGAAAGCAGGTGAATGCGGTGGATGGTGCGAAGACTCTCCCAAGATACGATGCATCTTTGCTGGAGGTGCAGAAGGGCTTCGCTTCCTTGGGGAAGCGGCTGTTCTCCTTGGAGAAACAGGTATTGGCAGCCCATGCGATGCTGGAAAGAGTTGAGGCATTATCCAAGGATGTCCTGGCCTTTTTTGAGGATATCCGGCCATTGGCAAATCGTCATTTCGTCAGAATGAAAAACAAGAGGGTTTGGTTTGACCGTGCCAATGCAGCGTTGTTCCCGATGTTTGAGGCAGTGGACCTGCCTGTCTTTGATACCTCGAAACAACCGGTGCGGTCCTATCGCGGGCTGGATTTTGAGGGGTTTCATTTTGTTCCGATGACCCAGAGGGAATTCCGGAAGAGTTTCATGGCCAATACGGGAAACCCTTACCTGCAAAGCACCGGGGGATTTTCTCATTTTCCGGAGACCGTTTACAATACCGTGATACTGACGAAGGAGCTTCGCGGCAAGGAATCCCATTGGTGCTGGGTGAATGGGCGTGATGGCTGGTACAGCAGCGGTGGGAAGGTCGCTCTTGTGCCGATCTGCCGCCTCCATGAGGAGGACAGTTCCGGCATGGACGCAATGCAGGCAGTTCATGCCTGGTTTTCCAAGGATCTGGTTCCGCATGGGCTGAATATGGAATTCATGGGGAAATATGAGGAACTTCTGCGGTTATGGAAGAGCGGGTATCTTGTCTTTGATGGGGAGGCCATTCTGGTAAAGCAGAAAAGCCTTTTGAGAGAAATTCTTTTCGGGAAGTTCAGGCAGTCTGTTTTTGGTCATGCATTTGATTTTGCCGCAGTGCTTGAGTCAATGCGTCCCCGGGAAATTCCGGTGCCTGCTGCGAGGAAAAAGATTGGTCGCGGCAGGATTTTGGCAAGGCGCAGCAGAGAGGGAAACGGAGAGCTGTTGATGGAGGAAAAGAACAGGGTTCCACTGACCCGGGAGATGCTTGAGCGCGCGAAGTACCCCCACAAGGTGTATTATGACGGGAACCTGCTGGTGGATCTCTTTGTCTCTGTGAGCGGGAACTACGTGCAGGGCTATGTCGCTGCAGGCGTCTATCGGGTGGCCAGTGTGAATCCCGCAAGGAAGACGATCCTGCTGTACCACACCGAGAGCGCAAAACGGCTGTTTCAGAGAAATGTGGCGTTCCATTCGGCATTCGAGACCTTTTCGGTTCCCTTTCATCATGTGTTTGTATCCGGGGATTTGGAGGCGGCCTCCCAAGAGAAGGGAATGGTTGGGAAGGCCGGGGTGGATGAGATCGATTGGGAGGCATTGGCGGTCGACCTCAAAAAGGGGCAGGAATCTCTGGCGAACCGTCTGCTTGCCCTGGAGCAGCAGATGAAGGAATTGAGGAACATCAAAGATCCTGCTCCTGCATCGGCAAATCCTCCCAGGCCGGCGCAGAATGCGAAGCCGGGCCAGGGAAATCCTCCAGCCCGGCGGTCGCCGTTTGCGGGAGGAAGGCCCCCTTTGCCGGAGATGGGGAGTATCCCGAACAAGCGCAAATGAAAGGTCGTAGTGAAAGGGAGTAGAAAGATGAATTGGAGGTCTGTTCTGCGGAGCGTTTTGGCAGGATGCATGGCCTGGATCATTCCAGGCGTGGCATCGGCGGATCGCTATGCCGACGAAGAAAGCAGTTTCTATGTGCGTGTGATGAATCCATGGCCGGTGGAGACGAAGGATTCCGGAGGGACGTTGTTGTTTTCTGACAGCCCGGAATATGTGAAGGAACATGGAATCCTTTACTCGGATGTTGTCGAAGGGGATGCCAGGATCTTTTATTATCATTTGAATGAGACAGGCAGGCCCGGAAAGGCCGCGGTTGTTCTCAAGAATGAGCGGGACAGGCGCGCAACGGTAAAGATCCTGCGGTCTGCGATTTCAAGACCGAGCAACATTTACCCGCAGGTAGGGAAGGAGACGGAGATCGGCTATATGTCGATGCCCCAGAGGGAGAAAACTTTTTCCATGGAAGGCAGGGGCGGAAGGGTTCTTTCCTCGGAAATGAATGATGTTCTCCTGCAGCCCGGCGAGCTCGTTTCCGGTATCTATGACATCCGGGCATCTTCTCCTGTTCGGGTGACGGTGGTGTTCTGCTCCGAGTATTCCGATCCCGTGTCTTTTGCGGAAACCGCCAAGGTTCTTCCCCGGGATGAGTATGCCCTTCGGGGAACCTTCCAGGGCATGAACCGCACGGTAACGGCAAAGCGTATCTATGACCCGCAGAAGGATGGCATGGTGTATATTCCCATTGGAGACAACAAGATGGATGCCTATAAGATGGGGATTGATGCCACGGATGGGAGTGCTGTCCAGAATTACGGGAATTACGGAGTGCGCTATCGCTTTGAGATTCCCACGAAGGGCAAGTCGCCGACGCATTTCCTCATCAGCCCCCTCGGAGGTGTCTATGCAGGTGCTGTGCGCGTGAAACACAGGGAAGGCATACGTTTGGTGGAGACACCGGCAGGAAAGCTTTACTTTGGGGAAAAAACACCTTTCGGCTTGCCGGAAAGATATGATGAGAAAATGGTTTTCTTACGGGATTTCGAGTTTGCCGATCTTGGCCTTTATCCTCCTTACAAGGGAACGGCTATCGAATATTCCCCGCCCGGGGCCTCCAACCTGCCCGCACTCCTGATTCTCGCTCCCGGCGAGGAAAAGAAGGAGAAGAAGAAAGAAGAGACCATAGTTCACACAGAGCGTTGAAAAAAGCCCATCGGCATGTACCGATGGGCTTGAACTTTTCTTATGGTGACCCAGGAGGGACTCGAACCCCCGACCCTTTGATTCGTAGTCAAATACTCTAATCCAGCTGAGCTACTGAGTCATGGTGCTGGCTTCCGCCAACGTGTAATATCATAGCATTCGCCTGCATTGTTGTCAAGAAGAAATTATGGATTCACAAATGAATGGGTTTCATATATAATAGACGTAATGCAAAAAAATGTGCAAAGGAGGGCATGTGCCGTGGAAGAGCAGTTGAGCCGACGGGAGAGGAAGAAGCTCCAGTCGAGGCAGGCGATCCTGGATGCCGCAGTGGGGGAATTCAGCCGGAAGGGATTCCGCGATACGTCCGTGGCGGATATCATGAGTGCTGCCGACCTTGGAATCGGTACGTTCTACAATTATTTCGATTCCAAGGAGGATGTCCTGCAGAGCCTTCTGGGAGAACTGGCGAAAAAAGTGACGGAGGCGCTGGAGGAACTCAATATCGCGGGCCGTCCCTCCATGGAACTCCTTCTTGCGGTCAGCCGGATCACGGCGGAATTCCTGGACAAGAACCGCTTTGTCCTTCCGCTCTTTCTGAGCGGTTCCGAGGAGTCTGCCATGCCGGAAGGCATGAAGGGGAAAGCGAAACCGGCGCCGAAGTTCAAGTCCTTGTTCACGGATATCATCCGGCAGGGACAGGAACGGGGGGAGTTTCGGGAGGATGTGCCGGCGCAGCTCATCGCCGAAATGTTCCATTCCATCTACCAGGCGGCCTCCTTCAGCAAGCTGGATATTTCCTTTCAGGAGAATGTGGCCCTCAAGACCCGCATCCTGCTGGATGGCATCTGCTAACAATAAGGAGCAATCATCGAGCAATAATCTATAGGAGGAATTTTAAGCAACTGATTTTATAGACAAAAGTGTATATTAGTGATATAATATGATCGCGGAGGATAAGAGCCATGAACACATCAAACATCACTAATTACAAACCCAAAGAATTTGCAGAGATGCTCAATGTCACAGTCAAGACGCTTCAACGCTGGGACAGAGAGAAAACGCTTGTAGCGAACAGAACCCCTACAAATCGAAGATATTATACTTACGACCAGTATTTACAGTTCAAAGGTATAGGCAGGGATGCTGATTCTCGAAAGATAGTCATTTATGCCAGAGTATCGGCTAGAAATCAGGCTGACGACCTTGAGAATCAGGTTGACTTTCTTCAGCAGTATGTCAATGCCAAAGGACTTATAGCTGATGACATTATCAGAGATTATGGAAGCGGCCTAAATTATAACCGCAAGAAATGGAATCAGCTTTTGAGTGAAGTCATGGAAAACAAAATTAAAATGATTCTTGTGTCACACAAGGATAGATTCGTTCGATTTGGCTTCGACTGGTTTGAGAGATTCTGCAACAAGTTCAACGTGGAAATAATTGTCGTGAAAAACGAGAAGCTGTCTCCACATGAAGAACTGGTGCAGGATATTGTAAGTATACTTCATGTATTTTCTTGCAGGCTGTATGGCTTACGGAAATACAAAAAACAGATTGAAGGGGATGAGACGATTGCTAAAGGCCTTCAAAACGGAGATAGCCCCGACTGAAGAACAGAAAGAAAAAATCATCCGTTCTATCGGTGTGGCGAGATTCCTGTATAACCAGTATATAGCCTATAACCGTCGTCTGTATAAGATGTATCAGCGCGGGCTGCTTGATGCGAGACAGAAGCATTTTGTTACTGCTAACGAGTTTGACAAGTACGTTAATCACAAGTTGAAGAAAGAACTGTCGTGGATTGACCAATGCGGTTCAAAGGCTCGCAAGAAAGCCTTAGTAAACGCTGAACAAGCATTTAAGCGGTTCTTTGCTGGCACATTTGGATTCCCTAATTTCAAGAAAAAGGCGAATCAGGATGTTAAACTGTACTTTCCTCGCAACAATAAGGGCGATTGGAAGATATGGCGGCACAAGCTGATGATACCGACCTTGAAACAAGTTAGGCTGAGGGAATATGGCTACCTGCCTGTGGGACTGGTGGCAACAAATGGTACTATATCCTGTGTAGCGGGCCGATTCTATGTTTCTGTAGTTGTGGATATTGACGAAAAATCAAGATACAACAAGGACTTAGAATCCTGCTATGCCACACCAACAGAAGGAATCGGCATCGACTTAGGAGTGAAAGATCTTGCTGTTGTCAGCGATGGCAGAGTCTTTAAGAATATCAATAAGAGTTCGAAGGTTAAGAGACTGGAGAAACGGCTTCGGAGAGAGCAGAGGCGCCTTAGCCGTAAATGTGAGTTCAGAAAAAAGAAAGGTGGTAGGACTGCTGCTGCCTCTGCAAACATAGATAAGCAAAAGTTAAAGGTACAGAAACTTCATCAGCGTATTGGCAATATCCGCAAGGATTATGAAAACAAAGCCGTTCATGAAATAATGAAGCAAAAACCACGTTTCATCACCATGGAGGACTTGAATGTCAAGGGCATGATGAAGAACCGGCATCTGGCAAAGGCTGTAGCGGCGCAAAGATTCAACTATCTGTTAGCCAAACTGAAACGCAAGGCAGGAATAATCGGTATTGAATTTCGAGAAGTCGATAGGTTCTATCCGAGTTCCAAGACCTGCCATGCTTGCGGACATATACATAAGGGGTTGAAACTCAAAGACAGGGTATATGTTTGCCCTGAATGTGGCTATACAGCGGATAGAGATTACAATGCTTCGCTCAATTTGCGGGATGCAAAAGAATATCGGGTGGCTTAACAGAACAAGCTCCGATATATGTACCGATGGCTAGTGTCCCGCCTCGTTCATATCCATAATAATTGCCCGATATGCAGTCATCTGCGTTGTCATCGTCAGTTGGCGTAGCCACCGCTACGCCGCCCTCCTCTTCCTAGCATCTGACTACATCTCGAACAATTATTTTTATGTTTCTGAACGAGGTGGGACACTAGTCGGGAACAGACTTGCCTCCTTGCGAAAGCAAGGAGTGTGATGTCAACGCCTTTGGAGTGCTATACAAACGCCAGTAGCTTGTCCTTCAGGACGGCGAGAGCGAGCACAATGAACAAGGAATTTTTCTAAAATATATACACTTTTGTCTATGTTTTGGTAGCAGTGTATCTGTGTATGATCAGCGTAACGAAGCTATTGTTTGCCCGGGAGTATTTCGGGGATTCCCTGCGCTATACGAAGAATGCGCATAAGATGAGGGACGGCGCGGCGGAGGGCATGGGGCCGGTGGTGGTCTGGAATTCCACCAGGACCTGCAACCTGAAATGCCGCCATTGCTATATGAGTTCGGATGCGAGGAAGTATCAGGATGAGCTCACGACGGAGGAGGCAAAGCGTTTCATTGACGATCTGGCGGAGTTTCATGTGCCGGTGCTGCTCTTTTCCGGCGGGGAGCCCCTCATACGGCCGGACTTCTTTGAATTAGCGGAATACGCTGCGGAAAAGGAGGTGCGCCCCACCCTGTCAACGAACGGCACACTCATCACCAGGGAGGTGGCTCAGCGCATCAAGGATATCGGTGTGGGTTATGTGGGGATATCTCTGGACGGGCTCAAGGAGGTCAACGACAAGTTCCGCGGTGTGGATGGCGCCTACGAGAAGGCGATGCAGGGCATCGAGAATTGCGTGGCCGTGGGGCAGAGGGTAGGCCTCAGGTTCACCATCAACCATCACAACCTGCAGGAGCTTGACCATATCTTCGATTTCATCGAGGAAGAGAATATCAACCGGGTATGCTTCTACCATCTCGTCTATTCAGGCCGTGGCAGCCAGATGATGGAGGAGGATGTGACGCCGGAGGAGTCGCGCCATGCCATGGACACCATCATCCGCCGCACGAAGGATTTCGAGGCGCGGGGGCTGGAGAAGGAGATCCTCACGGTGGACAACCACTGCGATGGCGTCTACATGTACCTCAAGGCCCTGTCCGAAGGCGATGAGAAGGCGGCGGCCCAGATCAGGGAATTCATTTCCCGCAACGGAGGCAACCGCTCCGGCATTGCTTTCGGCGAGGTGGATCCCATGGGCTATGTGCATCCGGACCAGTTCACCCAGCACCATACCTTCGGCAATGTGCGGGAAAGGAAGTTCGGGGATATCTGGTCGGACATCTCCCATCCCATCATGAAGGGGCTCAAGGACAGGAAGCACCTCTTGAAGGGACGCTGTGCAAGATGCCGCTTCCTTGACAACTGCAACGGCAACTTCCGCACCCGGGCAGAGGCGCGTACCGGGGATTTCTGGGAATCCGATCCCTCCTGCTATCTCACGGACGAGGAAATCGGCATCGCCGGCAGGGAGGGCAAATGATATGATCGTTTCATGGAATACGACAAATGCCTGCAATATGTACTGCGCCCATTGCTACCGTGATGCGGGCTGCAAGGCGGAAGAGGAGCTTTCCACGGAAGAGGCGAAGAAGCTGCTGGAGGAGATTGCGCGGGCGGGGTTCAAGATCATGATCTTCTCCGGCGGTGAGCCACTGACCCGTCCAGATATCCTGGAGCTGGTGCGCCATGCGGCAAGTCTGCATCTCATCCCCGTCTTTGGCACCAATGGGACGCTCATCACGCCGGAGATGGCCCATGACCTGAAGGAGGCCGGGGCGAAGGGTATGGGAATTTCTTTGGATTCCCTGGACAAGGAGAAGCACGACAAGTTCCGGAGTTTTCCCGGCGCATGGGAGGGGGCTGTGCGCGGCATGAAGAACTGCCGCGAGGCGGGGCTGCCCTTCCAGATCCATACGACGGTGATGGACTGGAACCAGTCGGAACTGGAGGCCATGACGGATTTTGCCGTGGAGATCGGCGCCAAGGCGCATCATTTCTTCTTCCTGGTTCCCACGGGACGGGCGAAGACCATGGAGGAGGAATCCCTGCGGGCGGAGGCCTATGAGGAGGTCCTCACCCGCATCATGAAGAAGCAGCAGGAAGTGGAGATTGAATTGAAGCCCACCTGTGCACCGCAGTTCATCCGCATTGCCGACCAGCTTGGCTACCAGACGAGGTTCCGCCGCGGCTGTCTCGCGGGGCTTTCCTACTGCATCATCAGCCCCAGGGGGAAGGTGCAGCCCTGCGCCTATCTCAACATGGAGCTGGGGGATGTGCGAGAGACGCCCTTTGATGAGATTTGGAAGAACAATGAGGTATTGAAAAAGCTCCGCACACTGGAATACAGCGGCGGCTGCGGGACCTGCTCCTATAAGGGGAGCTGCGGCGGCTGCCGTGCGCGGGCGGCCTGCTACCATGGGGGAGACTATATGAGCGAGGAGCCCTGGTGTCTCTACCATGGGAGAAAAGGGGAATAGGCTCAGGAATTTGGAGTGTGAATGATGATAAAACTTATTATGACGGATATGGACGGCACCCTGCTGGACGAGAACGGGAACCTTCCCCCCGGCTTTGATGACGTGATGGCCGAGTTGAAAAAACGGGATGTGCTGTTTGCACCTTGCAGCGGGCGGCAGTATTTTTCCCTGCTCAAGACCTTTGCGGGATATGAGGATGACTTCCTCTTCCTTGCGGAGAACGGGACGATTGTCAAATACCATGACGAGGAAATCTTTTCCTGCCCCATGAGGAGGGAAGATGCACTGGAGGTGCTGGAGGCTGCCAGGGAGAACCCGAAGGCATATCGTGTCTTCTGTGGCAAGAAGGATGCCTATATTTTGGAGGAACAGGATACCGACGAGTTCCGGGACGAGTTCCACAAGTATTACACCCATTATGCTGCGGTGAAGAGCTTCCGGGAAGTGGAGGACGAGCCCATCAAGATATCGCTGTTCGATGCGGAGGGCAAGGCAATAGAGAGCATCCTTCCCACCGTCCAGAGGTTTGACGGCCCCTTGCAGGTGGTGGCCTCCAGCGACTGGTGGGTGGATGTCATGGCCTTTGGCATCAACAAGGGCATTGCCATCCAGCAGGTGCAGAAGAGGCTGGGAATCACCCCCATGGAGTGCGCCGCCTTTGGCGACTATCTGAACGACACCGAGATGATGAGCTCGGTCTATTATAGTTTCGCCGTGGAGAATGCCCATCCGAAGATCAAGGAGCTGGCGCGCTTCCATACGAAGAGCAATGCGGAATATGGGGTGCTTCATGGCATCCGGGAATTGATGGACAAGGGGCTTTGCTGACGGCCTTGGGGAGGAATGTGTTTTGAAGCTGGATTATCATATGCATTTTGAGTACGGCTCTTATGATGAGAGCTGGGTAGAGGGATTCTTTACGGCGGCAAAGGAGCGCGGGCTGGATGAGATCGGCATCAGCGAGCATTCCCATACCTTTCCGGAGTTTGAGCCCCTTTACTATGCGGATCTCGTTCTGGACGATTCCTTCATCGGGGAATTCCAGAAAAAATGGCTCAAGAAGAACAAGTTCAAGTACACCCTGGACGATTATTTTGCCTTTATGGAAAAACTGCGGAAGCATCATACCGTGAAAACGGGCATCGAGGTCTGCAACTTCCAGGATCAGGAGAAGGTAAGGGATATCCTGAAAGGCTATGATTTCGATTATGTGATCGGCTCCATCCACTTCCTGCGGGGCTGGGCCTATGACTCTTCGGAGATCAAGGCGGAATGGGAGAGGCACAGCCTGGAGGAGATTTACGACTGGTACGCGGAGGAGGCGGAAAAGCTCTGCGAGGCAGGTCTTTACGATGTTTTGGGGCATCCCTTCAATATCCGCCTCTTCAAGTACCTGCCGGACTTTGACGTGACGCCTTATCTGGAGCGTGTGGCAAAGGCCATGGCAAAGGCGCATATGGCGGTGGATGTGAACACGGGGACCTATTACCGCTACCCAATCCAGGAGATCTCGCCATATCCTGATTTCATGCGCATGGCGGTGAAGTATGACCTTCCCATCATCACTTCATCGGATGCCCACAAGCCCGAGGACTGCGGCCGGCATATCGACGATGCCATTGCCTATGCGAAGGAGTTCGGGTATAAAGAGTGCCTGCAGTTCGAGCACCGCAGGGCAAGTGCTGTTTTGATGGGGTGATGGCTCTCTTTGAGGAGGCAGCAGGGTGAATGGAAGGTGAATGCAATGATGTACCCCTTTTTGATATTGGATGATGGAACTGAAATCGTACATTCCGAGTTGTTGGAGAATGACGAGGTAAAAGTTTACATAGAGAAACCGGATGAAAAGGATTGTTTTCATCACATGACATGTTATCTTCCGAGTTACCGATTGGATGATGTATTTGGATTTGAGCAAGGCGAAGTAAATCATTATTTGGATATCGTGAGAAGTACGGCACATCTCATTATAGAGTTTTCCAAAGGCGGTGGATTTGAAAATGCCGCAAATTTTTAGGATAGGTTCCTATTGGATTTATTTCTGGACCAACGAAAGTGATCCATTAGAGCCGATTCATGTACATATTGCAGAAGGAAAGCCAACTGCCAATGCTACAAAAGTATGGATTACCAGTACAGGAAAATGTTTGCTGTGCCATAACAAGTCACAAATCCCTAATGTAGCACTGAGAAACATGATGCGAATTATCGAAGCCAGAAGCGATGAAGTGATTCAAAAGTGGAAAGCGTATTTTGGAAAAGTTATGTTTTATTGTTAAAGTTTTGTTTGGTACATCAAAAAACCGCCGTGCGCCGGCGGTTTTTTGATGCCTTAAATCATATCCTCAAATATCTCCTCCACAGGAATCTCAAAATCATCATAGAGGGAGACCTTGAGGGAGAGTTTCTGTTCCGCTTTTTCCTTTTCGGTGAGCATTTTCCACTCCACCGGCTCGTAGGCGTGGTAGATCTCGTCCAGCAGGAAGGCGTTGTTCACGAGATGGTACACCTCGACGGACTTGTCCTTGGGGTTTGCCAGCCAGTATTCCCTGACGCCGAATTTCTCGTAGGTCGCCTTTTTCTCCGTGCGGTCAACCTTTGCCGTGGAGGGCGACAATATCTCTATGACCAGGTCCGGTGCGCCGTAGATGCCGTCGGGCTTGATCTTGTCCTTGTCGCAGACAATGATGACATCCGGGATGTAGTGGGTGTTCTCGTCAAAATAGACATCGACTTCGCCGAACACCTTGCATTTCTTGCCGCGAAGATAGTTTGCAATAATTCTCATGAAATTGCAGGATATCCGGCTGTGGTTGATGGATGGCTGGGTCATGAGCCGCTCCCTGTTGTTGATGTGCTCATATCTTGGCTTTTCCAGACGTTCGTTGCATATCATTTGAGGTCGCCCCTTTCTTCTCGATGCGCTGTTCCGTCTTGGCCGACGGCCGTGCGGTTCCGATGATACCTTTATTGTAGCATTCATGTGTCAACACAGCAAGGAGCGGTTTTTGGTGGTGTACTTTTCAGTGCCCCTTTTTCGTCATTCAGGGGCGAATTTCTGCTATTCGGGAAATGTTTCTCGCCTTCCCTGCGGGAGAGGATGTATACTCATGCCAAAGAGGTGCACTGATTTATGAGGTAATGTTGTGATTCTTTGGGAGGTGGAAGGAATGGCAGGGCAAGCAGCTGCCTCATCGTCTTTCTTCAAGAAGTGTGGGCTGCCATTGGCAGTCCTGGCAATGGTGGCGATTTTCATGGCGCCGACGCCGGCGGACCTGACAACGGCGGGACACCGCATGCTGGGCATTCTCGTTTTCGCGGTCATCATCTGGATCACGGAAACGGTGACATACCCGGTCAGCGCATCCATCATCGCCACATTGATGATTCTGTGTCTGGGGCTGTCGCCGGATCCCCAGGATACATCGAAGCTTCTGGGCACGTCCGCTGCGCTCAAGACAGCCTTTGCGGGCATTAGTGCCAGCGGGACCGTGCTGGTGGGAGCGGCGCTCTTCCTGGCGGCGGCCATGATGCATACGGGGCTTGACAAGCGCATCGCCCTTTTCGTCCTCTCCAAGGTGGGGGCAAAGACGAATCGCATCTTGGCAGGCATGATTTTCGTCGGATTTGTTCTTGCCTTCTTTGTGCCGAGCACCACGGCGCGGGTGGGCTGTATCGTTCCTATCGTTCTTGGCATCATCGCGGCATTCAAGATGGAGAAGACCAGCCGTTTCGCAGCGCTCCTGATGATTGCCACGGTGCACGCCGCCAGCATCTGGAATATCGGCATCAAGACGGCTGCTGCCCAGAACATGGTGGCTCTGGGCTTCATCGACAAGCAGCTGGGAGCGAACATCACCTGGAGCGAGTGGTTCATCGCGGCTGCCCCGTATGCGGCCATCATGTCGGTGATCCTGTACTTCGTCTGCTGGAAACTGCTGAAGCCGGAAACCATGGAAGTGGAGGGCGGCGATGCCACCGTGAAGGAAGCGCGGAAGGAACTGGGGCCCATGAAGGCCTCGGAGAAGAAGCTCATGCTGATTTCCATCGGGCTTCTGTTCCTCTGGGTGACGGAAAAGACCCTTCACCCGCTGGACACCACCACCTCCACGGTCCTTGCCATCACCTTGATGTTCCTGCCGGGCATCGGCATCATGACCTGGAGGGAGGCCCAGGCACACATTTCCTGGGGCACCCTGGTTCTCTTCGGCATCGGCATCAGCATGGGCTCGGCCTTGCTTTCCACGGAGGCGGCCTCATGGCTTGCCCATCAGCTTTCCGAGGGATTTGGCCTTGCCGGAATGAGCGTCTTCATGGTCTTTGCCATCCTGGCCCTGTTCCTCATCGTCGTTCACATCGGCTTTGCCAGCGCCACGGCCGTGGCATCTTCCATGATTCCCATCATGATTGCCGTGCTGCAGGGCCTGGACAATCCAATGCTCAACATCGTAGGCATCACCATGGTGCTGCAGTTCGTCGTCAGTTTCGGCTTCATCCTGCCGGTGAACTCGCCCCAGGGCATCCTGGCCTTTGCCACGGATACCTTCACGGCCATGGACTGCATCAAGATCGGCCTGCCCATCACCATCATCGGCTATTTGCTTTTGCTGGTCTTCGCACAGACTTATTGGAAGGTGCTGGGGATATTCTGATTTGTGTATGGAAAATGGAGGAGAGAAGATGAAAGGCGTAATTACCATCAAGGAGCCGCGCTGCAAGGGCTGCGGCATCTGCGCGGCCTTCTGCCCAAAGAAGGTCCTGGCCGTCAGCGAGCTGGGCAAGATCCAGGTTCAGAATGCGGACGCATGCATTGCATGCGGGCAGTGTGAGATGCGCTGCCCGGACTATGCCATATTTGTAGACAAAGAGGAGGCATCAGCATGACAGCAGCAAGACTTATGCAGGGCAACGAGGCCTGCGCCGAGGGCGCCATTGCAGCGGGGGTGCGCTTCTTTGGCGGTTACCCCATCACCCCGTCCACGGAGATTGCCGAGGGCATGGCGCAGCTCCTTCCGAAATGCGGCGGCAAGTTCATTCAGATGGAGGACGAGATTGCCAGCATGGGCGTGGTTCTCGGGGCATCCCTGGCGGGCAGGAAGGTCCTGACGGCCTCTTCCGGCCCGGGCATTTCCCTGAAGCAGGAGCTCATCGGCTACGCCGCCTGCGCGGAGATTCCAGCCGTCATCGTGAACGTCCAGCGTGTGGGCCCCTCCACGGGGCAGCCCACGGCTCCTTCCCAGGGGGATGTCATGCAGGCGCGCTGGGGCACCCACGGCGACCATCCCATGATCGCCCTTTCCCCCTGGACCGTGAGGGAGGCCTTCGATGCTGCCGTCATGGCGGTGAACTATGCCGAGCGGTTCCGCACCCCGGTTATCCTGCTGATGGACGAGATTGTGGGACACCTCCGGGAGAAGGTCGTTCTGCCGGAAACCGGGGAGATCGAGATATACCCCCGCCGCAAGCCGGGGAAGACTCGCGCTGAGGGCTACCAGCCCTACACGCCGGACGAGGATCTCGTGCCCAATGTGGCGGACTTCGGCCAGGGCTATCATATCCACGTCACGGGACTCATCCACGACGAGACGGGATTCCCCATCGGAAGCCCGAAAATCACCGCCGAGGCCATTGACCGTATGCACCAGAAGATCGAGCGTGTGCGGGACGAGATTACCCACACGGAGGAGTTCTTCATGGAGGATGCGGAATACGCCGTCATCGCCTTTGGCGGCACGGCCCGCACCGCCTACGAGGCAGTGAAGAACGCCCGCGCCAGGGGGCAGAAGGTGGGAATGCTCCGCCTCATGACGGTGTGGCCTTTCGCAGACAAGGCTGTGAAGGCCCTTGCGGCAAAGGTCAGGGGCATCCTGGTGGCGGAGCTCAACTACGGCCAGATTGTCCACGAAGTGGAACGAGCCGTGGCGGGGGCCTGCCCGGTAGAACTTTGCGCCAAGTACAACATGGAAATCTTCGAGCCGGAGGAAATCGAGAAAGGCATCGATGGGCTCGTTGCGGGAGGGAATAAATAATGGAAAGAAGTTTTGAGGCTTATTTTCGCCAGAACCGCCTGCCGCACCTCTGGTGCCCCGGCTGCGGCAACGGCATCGTCATGAAGGCCATCGTTCAGGCCATCGAGAAGGAAGGGCTCACCCAGGACAACACCGTCATCGTGTCCGGCATCGGCTGCTCCTCCCGTGCTTCCGGCTACATGGACTTTGACACCCTGCACACGGCTCATGGCCGCGCCATTCCCTTTGCCACGGGTGTGAAGCTTGCCAATCCCGAGCTGAATGTGGTGGTCATCACCGGGGATGGTGACTGCACCGCCATCGGGGGCAACCACTTCATCCACGGCTGTCGCAGGAATGTGGACCTCACGGTGGTGCTCTTCGACAACAATATCTACGGCATGACAGGAGGCCAGGCGTCCCCCATGACACCCACGGGCAAGAAGGCCACGACAGCCCCCTATGGCTCCGTGGATCGTCCCTTCAATGCCTGTGCCCTGGCAGGGGCGGCGGGAGCGACCTATGTGGCGCGTTCCACGGCCTTCCATGTGAAGCATCTCACGGACATGATCTCCGGAGGGCTCAGGAACAAGGGTTTCTCCTTCATCGAGGCCATGGTGCAGTGCCCCACGGCCTACGGACGCAAGAACAAGATGGGGGACCCCGCAAAGATGATGGCATGGATGCGGGACAACGCCGTCATGAAAGCCGCCTGGGACAAGCTCCCGGAGGAGGAGAAGCAGGGGGAGAAGTTCCCCATCGGCGTCTTCAAGCAGGAGGACGGTGTGGCTTATGATGTGGCCTATGAGAAGGTCATCGAGATTGCGGGAGGTGCCAGGAAATGAGAAAAGAGATGCGTTTGTCCGGCTCCGGCGGTCAGGGCGTGATCACAGCGGCCATCATCTTCGCGGAGGCCGCCGTGCAGGAGGGCAAGGAGGCTGTGCAATCCCAGTCCTACGGCCCGGAGGCCAGGGGTGGTGCCTCCAAGTCCGAGGTCATCGTGGATGAAAGCCCCATCTACCATCCCCATGTAAAAACGCCCGACCTGGTGCTTGCCATGACACAGAAGGCGGCGGAGAAGTACTACGGCGACCTGAAGGAAGACGGCGTTCTGGTGCTGGACGAGGACCTCGTGCCGGAGCCGCCAAAGTTCCCTCATGTTATCAAGATTCCCATCACCAGGCTGGCAGTGGAGAAGGTGGGGAAGACCCTTTTTGCAAACATCGTGGCCCTGGGGGCTCTGGTGCGGATCACGGGAACCGTAAAGTTCGAGACCATCAAGGATTCTGTGGCCAAACGTGTGCCGCCCCATACGGTGGAGCAGAACATGAAGGCCCTGCAAGTGGGCTGGGAGGCAGCGGAAGAGGTCTTGAAAGCGGCTGTGTGAGGATAGGTTTGGCAAGGGAGGAAGCTGGCGGGCTTCCTCCCTTGCCTTATCTTGAAAAATAGGGAATCAAAGGGTAGAATGGGAGAAGGTGCAAAGAAGGAAGGGGGAGGAAAGATGCTTCGTGCAGTGATTGTTGATGACGAGAAGCCTATTTGTGATGATATTGAATACTTGCTGGAAGCCCATCCTGATATTACGGTGGCAGCCAAGTTCCAGCAAAGCCAGCCCGCCATGGCCTATCTGCAGCAGAATCCCTGCGACCTTTTGCTGCTGGACATAAAGATGCCGGGCATGAACGGCCTGGAATTTGCCGAATGTCTGGCCACGCTGAAGATCAATGTCATGATTATCTTTGTTACTGCCTATGAAGAATATGCCCTGCCTGCCTTTGAGACATCGGCGGTGGCCTATCTTACCAAGCCCCTCAGCCAGGCCAGGCTCACCAAGGCATTGCTGAAGGTCCGTTCCCTCTTTTCCATGGGAGAGAAAAATTGCGGGGAGCATGCCCATGCGGAAACAGCCCACCACTACCGGCCCATCAGCGTGCAGAAGGGTGATGTCCTGGTGCCTGTGCAGCAAAAGGATATCCTGATGGCCTATGTCAGGGACAAGCTGGTGTTCCTGCGTACCAGGGAGGGGGATTTTCAGTTGTCCATGACCTTGTCGGAGTTGATGGAACTGCTGGATCCCGATCTGTTCCTGCGGGTGCATCGCCAGTACATCGTGAACATAGGGGCCATAGCCAAGGTCATTCCCTGGTTCCACGGTTCCTATGTGTTGAGCCTCAAGGGGGAGGCGGGAGAGGAAATTCCCGTGAGCCGCAAGCACATGCAGGAGGTGCGGGAGGCCTTGGGCATAAAATAGGAGGAGAGATTATGGCACTGTTGTTCAGCCTGCTGGGAAATGTCTGCTTCGCGGCGGTGGTGGCCTACCTTTTGGGGCGCAACCCCAAGGCCATGGCAATGGCAATGCAGCCTGTGACGTGGAAGTCCTGGACCGTGTTCACGGTGGTCTTTTCCCTGCTCTCCATCATTTCCTCCTATTACGGCACCCGTATTGAGGGGGCCCTGGCCAGTACCAGGATTGTGGGAACCCTGATGGGAGGCATTATTGGCGGCCCCTGGGTGGGGCTCAGTGTCGGCATCGTGGGAGCCATCCATCGCTACAGCCTGGGAGGGTTCACGGCGGCCTCTTGTGCTGCCGCCACCTTGCTGATGGGCATTATGGCGGGGCTGCTGCGCCAAAGGATTGGCTTTCACCGGCTGGATTGGCGCATGGCTTCTGGCATTGCCCTGTTGGCGGAGATCATCCAGAAGGGCTTTACACTGGTGTTCGCCAAGCCCTTTGAGGCGGCCTGGGCCTTTGAGAAGGCGGCGGCCCTGCCTACTACCTTTGTGACCATTGTGGGTACCAGCCTCTTCGTATTGATCCTGAAGGACATGCAGCTGCAGGCGGAGCTCAGTGGAGCCCGATCTGCCCATCTGGCTCTTTCCGTGGCGGACCAGACCCTTAAATGGCTGCGGGACGGCCTTTCCCAGGACAGTGCCAAGAAAGTGGCGGAGATTATCTATCGCCTGACCCAGGCGGATGCCGTTTCCATTACTGATGACAGGAAGATCCTTGCCTTTATTGGCCTGGGCAGCGATCATCATCGGCCCGGAGGGGACATCCTTTCGGGGGTTACCACGGAGGCCCTGGCAGAGGGGGAAATCGTGGTTTTCCGGGACGGGGCCCATTGTCCGGAGCCCGGATGTCCCCTGGCCTGTGGGATAGTGGCCCCCTTTGTGCCCAAGGACAAGGCGGTGGGCACTTTGAAGCTGTACCGAGCCCACCGTAACAGCCTGACCGTGGCGGACATCCAGCTGGTGAAGGATTTGGCCAGGCTCCTTTCCAGGCAGCTGGCTCTTCATGAGATTGACCGGCAGCAGGCTCTTGTGGAGCAGGCGGAAATGCGGGCTCTGCGGGCACAGATCAACCCCCACTTCCTGTTCAACACCCTTTCCAATATCATGTCCTTTTGCCGGACTTCCCCGGACACCGCCCGGACACTTTTGGAGAAACTGTCGGAAATGCTCCATTTCAGCTTCGCCAAGCATGAGGACAAGGTGACGGTGGAAGAGGAGTTCTCCAGTGTGGAGGCCTATATTGAGATATTGAAGGTCCGTTTCGGCTCCCGGCTGTCGGTGCATATTGAGGTGGATGAGGAGGCAGGCAGCTGCCTTCTGCCCGCTTTTTCCCTGCAGCCCATCGTGGAAAATGCCCTGCTCCATGGCCTTTTCCCCAAGCCGGAGGATTGCCGCCTGGATGTAAGCATCAAGCAGGAGGATGGGAAGCTGGTGGTGCGGGTTGCCGACAACGGAGTGGGCATGACGGAAGAGGACTGCAGGAAGTTGCTGCAGGAAAGTTCCGGGGGCATTGGCATTTCCAATGTGAGGCAGCGCATTGCCAACCTGTATTCCGGCCGGGGCAGCCTGGAGCTTTCCTCTCGTCAGGGAGAGGGCACGGAAGTGGTATACAGGATACCTCTGGAAAAAAGAAATTCGATGCCTTGACTTTTTTTTGAAGTTATCATATAATGAGTGCGGGATCAGGAGAGAGCCAGAACGAGAGGAATCAAAGTCCTTTTTTCCCTTATGGTTGTTGGGATTGGGTGGTTTTGGAGAGCCTGTTTCAAGGAATATTCCAACTACATACA